>ERZ827524.144-NODE-144-length-100201-cov-7.362261_pt1 | contig 100201 bp, 92 predicted proteins | sample MGYA00519702_ERZ827524 | MGnify/ENA primary metagenome ERZ827524 (study PRJEB31778, sample SAMEA3449341) | human gut metagenome | biome: human gut; feature: human-associated habitat; material: faeces | place: United Kingdom | collected 2010/2012 ...
TTTCCCCCATTGTGCAATATTCCCCACTGCTGCCTCCCGTAGGAGTCTGGGCCGTGTCTCAGTCCCAATGTGGCCGTTCAACCTCTCAGTCCGGCTACTGATCGTCGACTTGGTGAGCCGTTACCTCACCAACTATCTAATCAGACGCGAGGCCATCTATCAGCGGATTGCTCCTTTGACGTCTCGATGATGCCATCATGACGTTTTATGCGGTATTAGCAGTCGTTTCCAACTGTTGTCCCCCTCTGATAGGCAGGTTCCTCACGCGTTACTCACCCGTCCGCCACTGACTCTTCTCAAATTCCATCCGTAAACTTCATCCGATTAAGTCCGTTCGACTTGCATGTGTTATGCACGCCGCCAGCGTTCGTCCTGAGCCAGGATCAAACTCTCTATTAAAATATCCATTTCTTCTATTAAGTTTCTCCCGGACTCTTGACTTTTACTGACCTTTTTCTGTTTTGTCAATTGTCCTCTTTTACAATTAACGGGTCCTTTTTCCTTGATGCTGTTTAATTTTCAATGTTCTTTTGCACCCGCCTCTTTCGCATGTGCCTGTATATTCTATCATACACCTCCTCCTTTGTCAACACCTTTTTTGTGTTTTTTTGAAGTATTTGTCCATATAATTATTTTTCAAAATTTCCTACATAATTATATATATTATTTTATCGGTATTTTAAAGCGTTCAACTAAAATCAAATGTAATATTTCCGTCGTTTTCCAAACGTAGGGTGGCGGAGAATTCCCTGCCGTTTTTGGAAACAAAGCCTTCAATTTTAGAGGTTTTTCCCGTTGCAAGCAATAACCTAACATTGGAAAGAGAAATTATCCGCTTGCAAATCACCCCGTTTATACGGAACTTGCACCCGCTTTTATATCCCATACATCCAAAACCATATCTGCCGCGTACCACCTTTTGTCCGCAAAGAGGACAAAAGCCCGCCTCATCGCCGTAAAAGCCACTGTCGCGGTCTTTTTCAGGTGAAATATCCGCCCGAGTGCAAAATACATCGGAAATTTCAGATTTTGCAAGCTCTACCGCATCGCCGACACTCATTTGACCCCGGTACACCTTTTTTAACGCCTGACCGAGCTGCGACGTTTTATATTTATCCATTGAAATGTTCATTTGCATAAGTGATTCAACAAAATATTCACCGTCAGGCAGGATATAATATACATCTTTTTTAAGCTCAATATACTTGCTTCGGCACGCGTTGTCAATAATACTCGTTCTTGTTGCCTCGGTTCCCAGCTCCAATCCCTCAAACATCGCACGGTATTCCTCCGCATCATCCTCACTGTCGCGCTCCGCCGCGCGGGTCTTATCTTGCCTAAAAGGATTTTTAAGAAAATTATTAAGCGTTTCTATCGTATAATGCTTGGGAGGAGACGTTTCCTTTTCTTTTGGCTTAAAATCTATATTGACACGGTCTCCCTTTTCAAGTGCAGGCAACAGCTTGTCTTTTTGAGAGCTGTCATCAAATCGTGTCCAGCCCGGCTCCAAAATAACGGTGCCGCGAAGTACAAACTGCTCCAGCTCTCCCACACCGATTGTTATTTCCGTCTTTTGTGCGCAGCATTCCTCACTGCAAAAAACCGCTACGAAACGGCGGAAAACCGTCTGATATACCAGCATTTCCTCCTCCGTCAAAGCCGATTTTGACGGTATTTTATAAGTGGGCGTTAGCGCGGAATGCGATTCGATTTTTGTATCGTCAAAGATCGTTTTTCCGTCCTTAAATTCAACGGGATAGCCGAGATTTCCCACGTTTGCGATTATCTTGCGTATCTTGTCTTTCTCGGCGCACGCCAGATACTCCGAATTTGTACGCGGATAGGTCAGATATCCATGCTCGTACAGCTTCTGTACAATTTGCAGGCTCCGCTCCATAGACATTTTGTATTTTTTCCCGAGAACATTCTGCAGCTTTGAAAGCGAATAGAGCTTGCCGGGCTTTAATGTGTCTTTATTGGTCTTCTTATTCAGCACCGTTGCCGCTTGCGCGTTATACTGAGCGCAGGTGTCAAGCGCCTTTTTATATTCACCGTCCGAAAACTTCTTTTTGCTGACAAGCTCTACTGCGCAGCCGTTTGTCTTTGCATTCGACCGTATACCGTAATACTTTTCGGGAACAAAGCTGCGGATTGACATATCCCGGTCATAAATTGCACGCACTATCGGTGCGATTACTCTGCCCACGCGCAGCAGAACGCCCGTTTTAAGTGTGGCGTAGCGCGTCAGGTTAATTCCGTAAAGCCAATCGATGTATGTACGCGCAAAGCCCTCATCCGCAAGACTGTCATAATCGGACTGCGGCTTCATAGTGCAAAGAGCCTCAGAAACCGTCTGCGGAGTTTGGTCGGGCATCCACAGTCGAAAGACCGGCTTTTCGGTTTTCAGTGCGTTTTGGATGCAAAGACGGATAATAATTTCACCCTCGCGGTCGGCGTCGCCCGCGTTGACTATCCGATCCACATCCTCGCGATTGCAAAGCGCCTTTATCGTCGCAAACTGAGCGGCGACCCCGCTGTCTGTACTGCCGTCCGAGTTAGTGCGCAGACGAAACTTAAAGGTGTCGGGAAAGCATGGCAATCCCTCCATACTCCAGTGCGCGGGCTTGTCCCCTCCCGAATAGTCCTCAACATCATAAAGCGAGAATAAATGCCCGAAAGCCCAGGTAATTATATACTCCCTGCATTCCAAATAACCGTTTCTGCGAGAAAAATCACCGATACCCGCCGCGATGTTGCGCGCAAGGCTCGGTTTTTCCGCAATAATTAAAGTCATTTGCTTTCCTTTCGTCTCCTTTACAAAAATAAGAATCGGCTTTGCCGATTCTTATTTAACCGCCGTAAGCTTTCTGTCATAGCTTGCTATCATTTCTTCGCTCGCCGCACTCACCCGCCGCGACGCGGAAAAACCGTTTCCGTCGTGAAACGCCGTTATCACAAATTTGAGCGTTCCGTGTTCGGGACAGTCTGCAATAGTCACAAGCTTTTCACGGCTGCCCACCCATTTCCCGCGCCCGAGAGAACGCGCACATAGAGGGCACACAAGCCTGCGCAGACTTTTATCGCCCATTGCCGAACGCAAATCGGAAAAGCCTTCAAAGACCTCCCGCTTTCTACCAAGCTCTATAAGCCGTATCAATCCGTCATATCTCTCGATGCCTTCCGCAAGGTCCATCCGCGCAGCGATTTTTGCGGTATTTATTGCATCAAAAAGCGCATTGTGCGACGGATGCCGCTGCTCGATATTCAAAATTTCCATCGCGCCCGACAGAGACCACTGACGATTGCTGTGGGTCACCTGGTGATTAAAAATAAGCTGTAAATCATAGCTTTTAGGGAGGGAGACACAGCTCATTCCGTGAGCGCACAGGTTATCTTTCAGCATAGGTATATCGTCCCTGCCCCAGGTCATAAAGCAAAACTCACTGCCGCAGAATTCCAAAAATTTTCCGAATGCGCTTTCAAAATGCATACATCCGCGCAGCGCACCTTCGGTAATGCCGGTAATACGCTTGACATTACTGTTCATTTTCTTATAAAATACCGGTTCTATATTTATAGAAAAGCTATCGCATACGTCAAAATTATTATCAAGCTTAACAGCGCCTATTTGTATAACCTCACCCGTAAGCAGACTGCCGCGAACCTTCATACGACCGCCGCTGTATGCGGGCTGATTCCATTCCATGTCAAAAATTATGTAATTCACAGTACCATTCTTTCATGATTTTTTGCCGCGCAGATATGCGGCATAGCAGCATATTTTATATTATAACATATTATATTTAAAAAATAAATACCATAAATTTTTCCGCAAATCCGCAGCTTTGTGATAAATATGTAAGTAAAATTATATTGAAAACACGACATGTATATGATAAAATATCTATATAAATTAAATGCAGTATTAAAAGGAGTGCTTTTATATGTCGTATTGCAGAAACTGCGGCGGAGAGCTTTCTGAAAAATTTACCGTCTGTCCCAGATGCGCCGCGCTGCGCGGCACGGGCGTTAATTTCTGCCCGAACTGCGGCGCACCGACAGGCCCTGCAATGATGATGTGTCCGCAGTGCAAAACGACGTTTAAAAATATTGATGCAAATACCGGCATTCCTTCTACCAAATCCAAAACGGCGGCGGGACTATTAGGTATTTTCTTGGGCGCTTTCGGCGTGCATAATTTTTATCTTGGATATACCGCCAAGGCTGTTGTACAGCTTGTCATTACGCTTCTCACATGCTGTATGTGCGCACCTGTTGCGGGAATCTGGGGACTTGTAGAGGGTATACTCATCCTCTGCGGCAACATCTCGCTTGACGGGAAGGGTTACCCGCTTTGCGACTGATAAACTTTTGCCGCAGCTATTTAAAGGAGATTCTGTTTTCCGCACTTTTAGCGCTGGGCGTTGCTGTCATGTATTTTGCGGATATCGACTGCTTTTTTAAATCAGTGACGGGAATCGGCTGCATCACCTGCGGAATTACCCGCGCATATCTCAGCCTGCTGTCGGGAGATATTTCTGCGGCATTTTACTATCATCCGCTGTTTTGGCTGATAGTGCCGCTGTATCTTGTTTTATTCTTCCGCAGAAAATTTTCACAGCGCTTTGTGCTGATATTTTCTTTTGCGGCAATCACCGCCTTTACAGCAGTGTATATAGCACGACTGTTTTTCATCCCGAACTCACTAATCTACATAGGACATTAAATTTAAGAAGGAACATATATGAGAAACCTTGTAATACCAGAAAACTACCGTCCCGTGCTGGACATTTCGGAAACACAGCGCGCAATCAAAACAGTAAAGGATACCTTTGAGCGCGTGCTTTCAAACGCGCTCAATTTAGAGCGTGTGACAGCGCCTGTAATAGTGCGTGCAAACAGCGGTATCAACGACGATCTGAACGGTGTTGAACGCAAAGTACACTTTACCATGAAGGAGATAGGCGGAGAGGCGGAGGTTGTCCAGTCGCTTGCAAAATGGAAGCGCATGGCACTGATGCGCTACGGATTTAAAGAAGGCAGCGGACTTTACACAGATATGAGCGCGCTGCGCCGCGACGACGACGCGGATAACCTGCACTCCATTTACGTCGATCAGTGGGATTGGGAGAAAGTTATAACCGCAAACGAACGCACGCTTGATTTTTTGAAGCAAACAGTCATCTCTATTGTCCGTGCCGTTTGCGCGACGCATCTTACGGTAAAGGCAAGCTACCCCGAGCTCAAATTTATGACCTGTGAGACGCCGTTTTTCATCACCTCCCAGGAGCTGGAGGACTTGTACCCGCAGCTTACGCCACATGAGAGGGAAAACGAAATAACACGACAGAAAAAAACCGTTTTTATCATGCAGATAGGCGACACGCTCAAAAGCGGAGCGCGCCACGACGGGCGCGCTCCCGATTATGACGACTGGCGTCTGAACGGTGACCTTCTGATGTGGAGCGATGTTTTGAATCGAGCAATAGAGCTCAGCTCCATGGGAATCAGAGTTGATGAACGTTCGCTCACAGAGCAGCTGAAAAAATCCGGCTGCGAGGACAGAATGAAGTATGAATATCATCAAATGATTGCTAACGGCACGCTGCCGCTGACAATCGGCGGCGGTATCGGGCAGTCGCGTCTTTGTATGCTGATACTTGAAAAGGCACACATAGGAGAGGTTCAGTCTTCAGTGTGGTCGGAGGACATGGAACGGCAATGCTGCGGCGGCGGTATTGTTCTGCTGTAAATTCCATTACCAAAAGTAAAAAACAGAGCAAATTATACGCTCTGTTTTTATTTTTTATTTATAGAGTTATTTACCGTTAATAATATCACGCACCGACTGCATACGTATATCAAGTGCCGCGCTTATTCTGGCGCATTCGCTCAGCTCCCTGGAAGTAGAGCGCAACAGCTGCAGGCTCAGGTTCTTTTTATATCTGAGCTGATGTTCAAGGTTTGCCCAAAATTCCATGGCTATGGTGCGCAGCTGTACCTCAACTTTAACGCTGCGCTTTCCGTTTTCCAAAAATATCGGCACCTCTACTATAAGGTGCAGACTGCGATACCCGTTTTCCTTTGGATTTTTTATATAATCTTTTATACGCACAAGAGTTATGTCATCCTGGCTGACAAGACAGTCCGCCAGCATATAAATATCGTCTATAAAAGAACAGATAATCCTGACTCCTGCAACATCAAACAGATTTTGTTCAATAGCCTCAGCGGTCATCGGCAGATTTTTCCGCCGGAGCTTTTCCGACATACTGTCAATGGTCTTAAGTCTCGAACTTATGCTGTCGATAGGATTGCGCTCTATGCTAAGCTTAAACCGCTCATTGAGCACTTTAAATTTTGTCTCCACCTCCATAATCGCGCACTGATAATAGGTCATAAGCTCCCTTACATCGTTTAAACTACGCGTCACTTCCATAACGTCCGATTCACTCAGCGTATTTTTGAGTTTTTCTTTAACTTTGTTTATTTCTGTCATTTTTATCTCCGAAATCATTTATTTTCAGCACCGAGCGTGCGTCTGTAAGCGAGCAGCAAATCCACCATTTCGCCGTAGCTTTTCATGCCGCTTTGCTGATTATTGGCATTTAAGTAGCTGTCATACACCTTATTTGAAATATCTGCCGTTACCGTCTTACGATACGGCTCCCAGTATTCATCCTCAAATACAAGGTCCCGCATAACGCCGTCCGACACATTCTGAGCAACTAAAGAAGCAAGCTCCTTATCCGCCTTGGACAACTGAGGATAGCAGTATGAAAACGCCATCATGGCGCCGCTGTACTTAAAATCGTCCCGCGGCGACTCCATACAGGCAAGATATCCTAAAAAGTTGGCTTCATTCTCCCGCATAAATCCGCGAAAATGCGTCAGCTCATGGCACATTGTAGCCGGAATAGAAAACTCCGGCACATCCACATTTATATTGGACTCAAAAGTGTACGGAATATAAATCCCAGTCGTCATTACAGCCGAAAACAGCTTTGACGTGACAAGAGGCTTGTTTCGTATATCCGCCGCTTTCAGAAAGGAATACTTATCCGACAGACTGCGGTATGCGTCACGCGCGCTCTTTGAGGTCTCATACCTGTTTTTGTCCGAAAGCACACTGACTCCATTTTCATCCTCCTCAAGCCTTTCACGATAATAGTTTATATCATCCGCAAGCGACTTTGTAAGCTCGTACAGCTCCTCCACCGAGCTCTCGCGCACAGAAAGACCGAGATAATGAGACGCCTCAAAACGATAATAATTAAGACCCATACAGATCTGGAACGCAAACAGTGCGACGGACACAGCACACAGCGCATTGATAAAAAGCTTATAAAGTCTGTGCTTAATCGATTCAGGGTTCTTCACTATTCCGATTATTACACGCACAATATAAAACACCAAAAGCCCTAAACCGACTGCCGCCAAAAGCTCGGTGACCGAAAAAGGCAGAAGTGATGTCAGCGTGCCGACGGCAGCAGACAGCGGCTTGTAAATAAAACGCACAAAAAAATGCTCCACCCACCTGTTGTCGAGTCGCGCCAAAGCCACCAAAACAAAGGACAGCGGAAGCAGCGCGAGTATATACATCCTCTTAAATTGAAATATCCTTAAAACAAGCTTTTTCATGAGCACCTCTTAGAGTTTATACACAAATTATAGCAAAAACTTTTACAAAATACAATTAATAAGTTATGAACACTGTATTGCGTAAGAGTGCATACAATAAACCGAGGGGTATTTTGCCTTAAAAAAAACAAGGAGCTAAATAGTATGGATACTTACGGAATGCCGCACGTCGGTCAAAGCGCACCCGCTTTTACCGCAAGAAGTACCGGCGGCGTTGTCAATTTCCCGGAAAATTACGGGGGAAGATGGGTTCTGCTATATATTTACATCGGTGATTTCATGCCCTGCTGTACATCGGATATTCTCGCGCTGAGTAAAGCCGCGCCGCGGTTTCAGTCATACAACACCGAGATTATCGCAGCTTCGCCCGATTCGGTGGCGGCTCATATTGCATGGCTGCTGTCGCTGAGAAACATGAACAAGGGCAGTGATATAAATTTAGAGCTTATTTCAGACAGAGATCTGAATATTTCCTCCAAATACGCCGTTAACAATGTCGGAGAGGACATGGGCAAGCTGGAAAAGGCGGTTGTAATCATCGACCAAACCGGGGTGGTTCAGGCCGTTCACACATTTCCTCATGCAACCGGCATAAATATCACAGAGCTGGAACGCCAGCTGCTTGCGCTGCAAACGGCACGTTACCAGTTTGCCATGACGCCGAGCGGCTGGACGCCGGGCGACGAGATACTTGAGTATCCGCCGCAGACCGTGTCCTCCGCCGGCAAGAATGTAACGGAGCGCACGGCAGCAGGCGGCAGGTGCGTGGACTGGTACCTTTGCTACCGCCAGGATTCGGGACTTCGCAAGCCCTCCCCCACCTCCCAGGTGGAAGCTCAAATGCCGAACGTACAGTAAAGTTTTCAAAACTTAAAAATACGGACCGTAAAATGGTCCGTATTTTTTATCCCGATATCAAAATATAAACAAGCGCCAGCACAAGAGGTATATCGGTATCGCTGCTATCACTTATGAGCAAAAAAATTATTCCGAGCAAAAGCAGCTCGTCTCTGCCCACGGATGACAACGAAAATAACCCGTGCCGTTTCTGTTTTTCAGGCATTTGCACCGTGTTGGGACACACCGCCGCCTCATCACGGCGCGGTCCGTCGGGCGGGGTTTCGGGCGGAAACTCCCGCTCGCCTTTGTGCAGCACCTTATAAAGCTGTCCGTCGGTTTGCATTTAAGTCTCCATTCTGCCGCCGTAATGTCGGCACAGACGCAATCTTATTTTCGAAATTCCCCCGCAAGCGGCGGCGGGTATGCCTGCCTGTGCCGCAGAACGCGGCGGGCGTTAATACAGCCGGCAATAATGCAAAAAATTATCTGTCGCTGTCATTTTCAAACCCGTCGCGGAAAATATCCAAAACCTTCAGCATGCGCAGCATCTGCGCCGCCTCGTCCACACGCTTTGCGCGCGCCGATGATATGTACGGCTTTAAGTCGTATAGCAGCCGGGTGCGCTCATCCCCGACGTCGGAGTTCATCGCCGCCACGGCACGCGTCACCTTGAAAAGCATATCGGGGTCAACACCGGCGGGTAGCAGACCGCCGCCCCCGCCCGAAAGCGCACCGAGCAACCCTGCAAGCTCACCCGATGACGACAGAGCGGAAGAACCGCCGCCCGTTTTCTTTTCACCGCCTGTCAGCGACCCCAGCAATCCGGCGAGCATGTCGGCATTTACACCGTCTTTATTTTTGCCGCTCGCTATCGACTGCAACAGACCGGACAGAGCTCCGTCTCCTCCGTTCTTTTGCACTGATTTGTCTTTTTCCGTCTTTGCAAGCGCGCTTTTAAGCCCTCCGAGCGTATCGGGCACCTCGCCCTTTTCACCCGCAAGAACACGTGCAATTGACGACAGTGCGTCGGGATTACTGCTTATAAGCTCTGCAAGCCCGCCGGACTGCTCCGCGGCTTTTTTATCCGCCTTTTCGGGTACGAGCGGCGGCTCTTTGCCCTGCCGTCCGTTTAAAAGACCGCGCAGCTTATCGGCGGTCTTCGGATCGGAAAGCAGGTCGCCCAGCATATCGGCAAGCTCCGCCATAGCTCTCGCCTAACCTAAAATATCGCGCAGTTTTTTCTGAACATCATCCCGTGACAGCGCGCGCGAAAGTTCGTTTTTATCGGAAAGTCCGTTCAGCAGCGCATTTATATCTACTCCCGAAAGCTCCTTTTCCAGCTGCTGCTTTCCGCTTTTTCCCGACAGCATTTTTTTCAGTTTTTTCTGCTGACTGTCGCTCATTGACTGCTCCAGAGTATTAAGCAGCGCGTCACGCTGCGTCCTGTCCATATTTTTCAGCTCGCTCATTATTTTTTCAATATTATCCATACTATCACCCTTATAAATGTTTTCTCTATATTTTATGCCGCGCCTTCGTTTATGATACCGCTTTTTTCCGCCTTGACCTTTTGTATATTTGGCTGTATAATAAATATGTCGAAATTTCGACAGGGTGAAATTATGAAAATTCTTGTTTTTTCCGATTCTCACGGACATTTAAGCCGCGTGATGGAAATTTATAACAAAACACGATGTCAAGCCGTTATTTTTTTGGGTGACGGACTGAGAGACGCGCAGGGCCTGTACAGCGTCAGCGGTTCGGTGCCGGTATATATGGTATGCGGTAACTGTGACTTTTTTGCAGGAGGCACTCCCGACACGCAGCTTTTGGAGCTTGAGGGCAGACATGTGCTTATAACGCACGGTCACCGCCAAAACGTCAAAAGCGGACTGCTGGAGCTTAAGTCAGCGGCACTGCGCAGTCACGCCGACATCGCGCTTTTCGGACATACGCATCAAAGCCTTTTAACAGAGCAGGACGGGCTGCTTCTTGCCAATCCCGGCGCCGCATCATGCGGCAAATATGCCGTTTTGACCTTAAGCGACAAAATCGAATTTAAATTCGGGGACATATATGACTAAAGAGGAAATTATAAGAAATTACGGCTCTCTGTCACTGGCGTATATAGGTGACGCGGCATACGAGCTTGCGGCAAGAGAATACCTGCTGAAAAGCGGAATGACCGACAACGGAAAAATGCACGTAAAAACAAAAACCTTTGTCAGCGCTCACGCTCAGAATTTATTTTTGCAGGTAATATCTCCGCTTCTTACAGATGACGAGCTTGCGGTGGTTCGACGCGGACGAAACGTCAAGTCCCGCTCTCATCCAAAAAATGCGGATATCAGCGAATACCACGGCGCAACGGGATTTGAAGCGCTGTGGGGTTATCTGTATCTTTCGGGAGACAGGGAAAGAATGGCGAATTTGTTTGAAATAATCGTAAATACTAACTTAGAGACGGAGTAAAATGCTCCGTCAAAGGAGAGTGTTTTACGATGTTCAAAAATTTTTCGGTCAAAAACTTTTTAAAGGATACCGCGTCGCTAATCGCAGGCGGCACGGTGTTTGCCGCAGGGCTTTGCGTATTTGCCGCGCCCAACGGAATACTGACGGGAGGGGCGTCGGGAATTGCGATAATCTTAGGCAGCCTTTTCAAAATTCCGCTGGGACTCGGAATAATTATCGTAAATATACCGGTGCTTATCACGGCGTTTTTTGTATGCGGCAAACGTTATACATTTAAAACTCTGTACGCCGTTGTACTGTTTTCAGCCGTAATCGATATTTTTGAGCTGCTTGTTCCGGCACGCTACGGTGAAAACCCGCTGCTGGGCGCCATTTACGGCGGAATTCTGACCGCAATCGGTCTTTTTATCGTAATGAAGCGATCCATTGTGACGGGCGGAAGCGACCTTTTGGCGTATATTATACAGCGTTTACGTCCCGGCAGACAGATGGGGACGCTGCTGCTTATCATTGACGGCGTTATTGCGGCGCTGGGCGCCGTAATTTACAGAAGTCTTGAAACGGCGCTATACTCAATGGTGCTTATAATTATACTCACAATGACACTCAACACTCTGTTGTCGGGACGTGCGCATGGCGCCGTACACTTTATATTTTCACAGGAAATACAGAATATAAAGGAATGTATCGACAAGGAGCTGGGGCGCGGATGCACCGTCATATGTGCACGAGGAGGATATAACGACGACCCGCGCGACATAATCATGTGCGCTGTCAACCTGCGCGAATCGGTGCTGCTGCGCCGGCGCGTATTTGAAATAGACGACAAGGCGTTTATAATAATCGCCGACGCCGCAAGGGTCTGCGGCAACGGATTTTTAAAGCCTGAAAAAGAGGAAATCTTTTAATGAACATGCTTGAATTTTTAAAAGATATAACGGATATTGCACCGTTTGTCGGCTCACCGCCGTTTTACGGCGTCAGATTCAACCCTTTGAAGCTGAGCAGACAGCGGTTTGAAGAGCTGTCTCCGGTTAAAATTACGCCCTGCGGATTTTATTCATGCGGTTACCGCTCGGAGGGCGAGGCGCCCGGCACCCATCCCCTGCACATGGCAGGCGGATATTACATACAGGAGCCCAGTGCGATGAGTGCAATTGCCGCGCTCCAGGCACAGCCGAACGACGTTATACTTGACATGTGCGCCGCACCCGGCTCAAAATCCACCGCAATCGCCGCGCACTGCGGCGTACTTGTCGCAAACGAAATAAACCCAAAGCGTGTAATGTCCCTCATAGGCAACACGGAACGCATGGGATTATCAAATACACTTATAACCAACTCCGACAGCGCGATTGTAGCAAAAGCGTTTGAGGGATACTTTGACAAGGTGCTTGTGGACAGCCCCTGTTCCGGAGAAGGCATGTTCAGAAAGCATCCCGAAATTCTGCAAAGCTGGACTCCGGAGCTTGTTGAGATGTGCGCGCGCCGGTCCCGGACTATTCTGAGCAACGCCGCACGGACATTAAAGCAGGGAGGCAGACTTATATACAGCACCTGCACCTATAATCTTGAGGAAAACGAAATGGTCATTTTAGATTTCCTTGACAATAATCCTGATTTTGAGCTTACAGACACGGGGCTTAACATCGGCGAAAAAGGGTTTTTGGGGCTGGACCGCGCAAGGCGGATATTTATAAAAAACGGCGGAGAAGGGCATTTTGTCTGTGCGCTGAAACGGCGTGACCCGCCGCGGTGCAAGGCTTTGGTTAAAGGCTTTGACCTGACGGATCGAGACGATTTTTTATATGACGTTGTCACGAATAAGCTTAAATTTTACAAAAACCATAGCTTTGGAATTATTGAGCATGAGGGCACAAAATACGCAGTACACGACGGACTTCCAAAACCAAGCGGTGTGCGCATAATGCGCGCGGGCGTAAAACTCGGCTCATTTGTTTCAAAGACATTTAAGCCGGATCACCATTTGTTTATGACGGCGCTCCCGTCGGTACTCCAAACTTTTGATACCGACATGGACACGGCAAAAAAATTTCTCCGCGGCGAGCCGCTTTCGGCAAACGCACAGCTCAAGGGCTATACTGCCGTCACTTTTGAGGGGCTGACGCTGGGGTTCGGCAAGGCGTCAGGCGGAATCATAAAAAATCATCTGCCGCACGGACTGCGGCTTGTTTGAAATCTTTATACAATATATTAATAAGGAGATATAAATGAAAAAAAGACTTTTATCTGTTTTATCATTCATAGCGGCGGTAATAACGGCAATGTCGCTTAATACATTTGCATTCGCAGCAGGCAACACGCTCACCGTGAACAATGCGGCCGATTATATAAGGGACAATCTGTCAAACGGATACTTAAACTTTGGCATAAGCGGCGTTACATATGAAATAACGGGTGAGGCGCTCAAAGAGTTCTACTACAATTCCGACATTAGATATTATGTTTTTAAGTCGCAGGGCGTCAGTGTTCGCGCCGACAAGAATTCTTTTTTTGATTTCGGACTGGAAAAGGCGACCGTAGCTCTGTCACCGAACGGCTTTAACGTAAGCTTTTTTTACCAAAACGGCAGTGAAAAGAAGCTGAGCGAGCTCAGTCTGCCCGCGTACTATTCTGTACCGTGGGAAAACGCGAACTCACGCACAACGGCAAGCTTTAACGGTGTGACCGTACCCGCACTGTCATACGACGAAGGAATTTTAGAGTTTGAAACCAAGCTTGTCGGCTCATTTACAATCATAAATTTTGAATTTGCGGATGTTACGGAATCGTTTCGCTGGTACTACAACTACGTAAACTCAGCCGGTGCATTGGGAATTCTTGACGGCATGGGCGGGAATAATTTTGAGCCGAAGTCAAACGTAACCCGCGCCCAGCTTGCCGCGATGATAGTCAAGGCAACGCAGGACATCGTAAGCTACCGCATTGACCCCACTCTTTCATTTTCAGACGTACCTGAAGGAAAGTGGTACTACGAATATGTAATGAAATGCGCCGCGCTCGGAATTGTGGACGGCGTCGGAGATGGAAAATACAATCCGCTTGCAGGCGCAACACGTGAAGAAATCGCAACGGTTATAGCAAGACTTATAAAGATAATCGGAAAATACGGCAATGAGCCTCTGCCCGAAATCAATTCTCAGACGGTACAGGCAGAGCTTGCGGCAATTTACAGCGACGCGGGCAGTATTCACAACTATGCAAGAGAATCTGTAATGTTTTGCTATAAGCTGGGCATAATGCAGGGCGACAGCGAAGGCTTCCGCGCCCGCAGCAAAACGGTGCGCTCCGAATGCGCAAAGATTTTTTATCTCATAAACCGCGAACTGTCAGACATAAAATAAAGTAAAAAGACCTATAAAATCATTGAAAACCAACCATATATATGCTAATATATAAATAAACTAAAGAGGGAGATTGGATAAATGGCTTTTTGTAAAAATTGTGGAAACGAAATGGATGATTTGGCGGTAGTATGCGTAAAATGCGGCACACCCAAGGGTGCGGGCGCATCCTTTTGTTCGCACTGCGGCAAGCCGCTTATGCCGGGCGCTACCATTTGCACCGCATGCGGTGTTCCGGTTAATAATACCGCTGCAGCAAGCGGCAGTGAGCAGAAATCAAAGCTTGCCGCCGGACTTATGGGAATCCTGATAGGCTCGCTGGGGATACATAACTTTTACCTCGGCTATACCACAAAAGCTGTAATTCAGCTTGTGCTTACTATAGCCACATGCGGAATAGGAGCTGCCGTATCAGGAATCTGGGGTCTTGTAGAAGGTATACTCATTCTTTGCGGCAATATCAACACCGACGCCAAGGGCAACCCGCTCAAAGACTAAGTTTTTAGGCTAACAGGTGCTGAATTAATCTAAACAAAACCGGGCACGGAAAATTTCGTGCCCGGTTGTTTATTCTTTATCAGCCTATGACATATACATTGACAGTTCTTCTGCCAAAGCTGTAACATTCGCTTTCACTTTCAAGAAAAATATCGATTTTATTTCCCTTTATCGCGCCGCCCGTATCTGCCGCGACAGCACTGCCGTAAATATATCTGCCGTCCGAGGTCTCGATATAAAGCTTGGTTCCCAGAGGTATAACATTAGGGTCAACCGCAACAATTCCGCGGTAAGGACGGATACCCGTAGCCGTTCTGTTTCCACCGTCATCCCCGTAGGTATACGCCGTTGCAGTCATTGTATAAACAGCCTTATAGCTTGAAGGCGTGGAGGAAGTCGTTATCTGAGGCTTTTTCTTTGTGCCTACAAGAACCACCTTATTAACCGCCTCCTTGACGGTCTGCTCGCTCACGAGCCTGCGCTCGCTCTCATTCCCGTCCACATAGGTCACGGCATAGGTATACTCCACCTTACCGTTTACGCCCTGTGTTTTTACCTTTGACTGTCCGACATACAGCTCATCGGTGTTGACCTTTTCCGTCTCATATTCTACGGTTTTTATCTCCTTAACAGTCGCCGAAGAAACTCGGCTTATCTCGATAACCGCATCATCCTTCAGAACCGTGTCAAGCGAAACGCTCACGATATCCTCTTCGGATACGCTGATTTCCGCCTTTTCAAGCACGTCGGCAACCGATGCCTTAACCGTTTTTAAGGTGACCTGTGTACCGTCCGCCTTTACCGTAACGTAAAAAGCGCGGTCGATATATACGCAGCCGCCCTGCGCCGTTACACTGTCCCCGTCGTAAACCTCGACTCCGGCAAGGTCAAGCCACTGCCCGATATCATTTTTAAGCGTCGTAAATGACGAAAGCTCTTCACCGTCAACAAAAACGGTGACCTCGTTTCTTTTAATAAATACCACTGACGTCAGCATCACCGTCGCGGTCAGTGCCGCAGCAGAGGTGAGCATGATCTTGTGACGTTTTGCAAACGATACGGTCTTTAACTTTCTTATTCCCTTTAATCTGTCAGCAGTTTTACTGAATATATCGAAGGCTTTGTCAAATACTTTTTTTAGTTTAGCTTTGCATATGCCCGTCGCCTTTTTTACAAGCGATTTAATGTCCATAAAAAACTCCTTTTTGTTTTGTAAAGACCGAATAATTACAAATCGATTACAAAACTGTTACACATTGTAGCAGAAACCCGCAAAAAAATCAAGTCTTTTTTTAGTTTTGTTACTACTACGAAACTAATTATATACAGATTTTTGCCTTTTTATTCTTCTTTACATTATATTGAGGATAATATTTACATATTAACAAAAAAATGGTAACGGTTTTTTGCCACAGTTTTGGACCCGTATAGGTTGACATTTTGCTGCGGTTATTGTAATCTTTATATATCAGATAAGGAGTGTATCAGATGAAGCTTAAACGAATTCTTTGTTTTGTAATTATATTTGCGCTGACGGCGGTGCTTTTTGGCTGTTCAGGTTCAAAAGCACCGACTGAAGATGAGCCCGAGCCTTACACGCCCCCCGAACCGCAAAGCGTCACCGTTACCGATTCGGACGGCAGAACGGTGACCACCTCCCAAACAAACGGAGACATTATATCCGTAGGATATGAGTCGACCTCACTGCTTATCGCGCTTGGAGCAAAGGGCAGGATAACAGGTGTGCAAATGCTTGACGATTCCCTTCCCCTCTTAAAAAAAGCTTACCCCGAAATTGAAAATTTACCCGCCGTTACCGATAAAAACGGTAAAATACTGACGGACAAAATAAAAGAGCAAAATCCCGGGCTTGTAATTTTGACAGGAGATTACGCCTCATACCTTGAGGAACTGGAAAGTGCAGGACTTACCGTTGCGATTGTGAGATTTGATACGGTAGAGCAAGTAAAAAGCTCGGCAGAGCTGATAGGCCGCCTGTCCAACACAGACGGAACGGCTGAGCAGCTGAGCGCGTTTTATGACAGTGCGCTGACACGGTTGAAGACACTTACCATGACAGAGGATAAAAAGACTGTCACGGTGTACAACAACGACCCTATACTTACAGAGCTTTTGTCCTATCTTAACTGCGAGCTCTCTCCGCAGGGCAAATATACAGTGGCAAAGGCTGCAGATAATGTAAACGGTGCAATAACCGCACCATCCGGGATTGAGCCGTGGGATCAGCCGTCCGTCGCTTTGGTTCTCGGATTGTATTGGTATGCATGCAAGCTGTTCCCCAACGCCGTGTCTGTTGACGAGGCGACTCAAAAGGCTATAAACTTTTACGCTGACTTTTACGGTGTGAAACTTACAGCCGAAGATCTCGGCATAAAGGATTAGATACCTATGCTGAAATTAGGAGGATACCAAATATGGATTTTAAAGGAAAAGTCATGAATAAAAACGGCGCCGCACTTGCGGGAGTTAAGGTGAGTAACGGCAGACATATCTGCCTAACGGACAGCGCCGGCGAATTTTGTCTGCCGTACTGGGAAAGGTCATCTGCCGTTTTTGTAATGCTTCTCACAAACGGTCAGGATGACTGGTATATACTTACAGAGAACCGCAGGGAAGATTACATATTTTATATAGACGCGGCAAAAACATCCGCGGAAAACTTCTGTTTTCTGCATATGTCCGATACGGAAATCGAAAACAAACGGTGTATATTTATGCCTGCCGTGCAGAAGGCTGTCACCGAAAACAAGCCCGCCTTTTTAATAAACACAGGCGATCTGTGCCGTGCCGACGGTGTAAAGTATCATATAAGGCAGATGAACAGCCGCATTGCGGGCTGCCCCGTGCGCTACACTATTGGAAATCATGATTTTCTCGAAGGTCCTTACGGTGAATACTCCTATGAACGGCTGTACGGACCGCTGTGGTATTCCTTCGATTGCGGAAACATTCATTTTGTGGCGGCTCCAATTGCAAAGGGAGATTTTCCGTCGGGCTATGACGAGGAGGACTTTTGGATTTGGCTTGAAAAAGACATTGAAATGATGAGACCGAGTCAAAAGCTTGTTATATTCGGTCATACTCACTGCAAAGACCTGCGTCAGTTCAGACCGAATATAGGAGGCAAAGTGTACGACCTTCAGGCAGCAGGGCTTATCGCCTGGATTTTCGGTCACTACCATATTCACTGTACAAACGAAAGTGCGGGAATATTGAATATCTGTACTTCGCAGCCGCACTGCGGCGGAATTGACTCATCCCCCAGCGGCATACGCCGGATAAGCATAAACGGCAGCACACTGTCAACCGACATAATCTTCAGTGCAAAAACATATACGTCCGACAGGGCGGAGTGGGAAACATCGCTGCCCGGACACATTCAGTTCTGCGACCCGTTAGAATGGAATGACAGCATTATCATATGTACAAACGACGACGGATATCCTAAACAGTGTGGTATCTTCTGTCTTGACCGAAGCGGTGAAATCAAGTGGCGTTTCATGACCAAAAACGGTTTTCGCGGCTCTGCGGCATTATATAAGGATAAGCTGTACGCCCAGGACAGCGCAGGCATGCTGTACTGTCTTGACCCGTTAAACGGCGGGTTGATATGGAAAACGCAGGCAAAGCTTAAACCGATAGGCGATACACGCTTGTCTGTTACCGCCGCCGGCGGAAAAGTATTCGGCGGCTGCCCGGGACTGATACAGGCATTTGATGCGGACAGCGGAGCGCCGATTTGGTGCGCGCAGGAGCTTAGCAGTGAAAATTCACCTGCCGAACACATACTTGATGCGAACAACGGCAGACTGATTGTAAGCGCGCAATGGAGCTGTCTGTATGCCATAGACATAGAAGACGGAAAAATATGCTGGAAACAGGTCTGGGACTCATCGCCCGGCTTCCCCTGTCCGGCCTGGTTTCGCTCCTCCGCCCCGCTTTTACATGACGGACTCATATACGGTTCGGGAAATATTGGCGCGTTTATTCTTAATGCCAGCGACGGTGCGCTTATTTTACAGAAAAAGTTAGGCTGCAATACCGACTCGCGTTCCGCCCCCGTCATGGACAACAAAACGCTTTACATATCAACGGCGGACAGCGGAGTTTTAGCGCTCGACCCGAAAACACTTAATATACTGCGACGCTTTGAAACCGGTCCTGCCGGAATATATACCTCTCCGTACACATACGGAAATATAATGACTGTCGAAAGCCCGCTTATAATAAGAGGTAATCTTCTGATTTTTGCAGCGTCTGACGGAAATATCTATTTCTATGACAAAAACACGGCTGTGCTGAAAGAAAAGATACAGCTGGGCGCACCGGCGCTGACAGCACCGATTATAAAGGATAACAGCGTAACGGCGGCAGATTTTTATGCATGTGTCAGAAAATTTAAAATTAAAAACATATAAGAATAACTAATTACAAAAACTCTGCGGCAGTGTATACCGCAGAGTTTTATTTTTCACTAAAAAACAAAAATTATTAACATGTAAAAGACGATAAACGTAGTATAAACAGAAAGGAGCTTTCAAATGGATAATATAAATAAAATTTACTCAATATCACCTCCGGGCTTCATGCGTCCCGACAGCGACGATATATCCGTTGACAATACAACGTCCACGACGTCGGAATCAATGCAAAACTGTATAGACGGTATGCCGCTTGCAATGGCATACGTACCAAGACAGAAGTGGCAGAATATATACGAAAACAGCAAGGCGGTCATGCGCGGCACAATTTTCAGTGACCTTGACCTGCCGTTCAAAGGAGCGGGGAAAAAATGACAGAGAGAGAAAAAGCACTTATGCGCGTTCAGACATTCGGTTTTGCGGTAAATGAAGCGACACTGTTTCTGGATACGCACCCCAACAGCCGCGAGGCGCTTGACTACTATCACAAAGCAGTCAAGGAATATAACGACGCAGTAAATATCTTTATTACAAACTTCGGTCCGCTTGAGGCAACTCAGGTCAAGAGCCGCGATAATTGGACGTGGACAGAGGGATGTATGCCGTGGGAGGGCGAATGCAATGTGGAATTATGAAAAACGGCTTCAGTACCCTGTAAGGATAAAAAAGCCGGACGGAATGGCGGCTAAAATTATAATAACTCAGTTTGGCGGACCGGACGGCGAGCTTGGTGCGTCACAACGGTATCTGGCACAACGTTACGCCATGCCATACGGCGACGTAGCAGGACTCTTAACGGATATAGGTACAGAAGAGCTTGCACACGTAGAAATGATTTGCGCTATTGTCCGCCAGCTTACAAAGGATCTGACGATAGAGCAGATTGAGGAATCGGGACTTGCGCCCTACTTTGTCGATCATACGGTGGGACTGTGGCCGCAGTCTGCCGGCGGCGTGCCGTTTTCTGCAACTGTTTTCCAGTCAAAGGGAGACCCCATAACAGACCTCACCGAAGACCTTGCAGCAGAACAAAAAGCACGTACTACCTATGACAATATTCTGCGTCTTGTCGATAATCCCGACGTTACCGACGCGATAAAATTTTTACGTGAGCGCGAAATAGTGCATTTCCAGCGTTTCGGCGAAGCACTGCGTAACGTACAGGACCATCTTGACAGCAAGAATTTTTACGCGATTAACCCCGCGTTTGACAATAAATAAAACCCCTTTTTCACGTACCGCTTCGGTACGTTCATATATATGCCCGCGTTTTACGCGGGCAATTTTTGTATATAAAAACAGAACAGAATATTTTTCTGTCCTGTTTTTCGGTTATTTTCCGCCGCCGTCACTCTTTGCCAGAGCCGTGAGCCTGTCTCCCGTCATTCTGTAAACGGTCCAGCCGTCCATAGGTCTTGCACCGCGGGACTTATAAAACTCAACCGACGGAGTGTTCCAATCAAGGCAGGACCATTCCAGTCTGCCGCAGCCCTCATGCACAGCGATACGCGCAAGCTCGCGCAGCAGTTTGTCGCCCGCTCCCCTGCCGCGAAAGTCAGGACTGACAAACAGATCCTCAAGATAAATACCGCGTTTACCAAGAAATGTTGAGAAATTATAAAAGTACAGCGCAAATCCGCACGGTGTTTCACCGCAAAGGGCAATAAGCGCACGAGCGCCCCCTTTATCAAACATCTCCTGCCTCAGCGTTTTTTCGTCAGCCGTCACTTCATGATTTAGATTCTCATATTCCGCAAGCCCGCGGATAAATTCCAAAATTACCGGAATATCCTCTACGCCCGCTTCTTTTACCGTTATTTTCTGTTCCATAACGCACCTAAATAAGCTGCTGCTCATTTATTATCAGCTTGAATGACGCATTCAGTCTCTGAGCCGCCTTGCGGCAGAGTATCATGCGTGCGGAATAAATCTCAAAATAATCAATAACAGGACACAGATTTGTATCTATTGTAAGGCTGAGCCTGATTTCTCGCGTCTGCGCATCCACAAAAATCTGCGAGCTTTTAACCGAATAGTTTACCCTGTCGTGAATATCAAAGCTCGAAACATCCGTAACATTGCGCACGCGGTTTGCGCGCACGTCTGTTTTATCTGCAAGTATAAGCGCCGCAGAAATATTGCTGACGGGAAATGCCGTGCGCTCGTCATGATGCCCCACAGCAGTTATTATATCTGCCTTATCCTCAACATCACAGTTCATTCGAGTCAGTATCGAATAGGCTAAAATCCCTCCTGACTGAGCGTGGTCGTCACGATTGATAACGTTTCCGATATCATGAAGATATCCCGCTATTTTCGCCTTTTCACACTCCCGCTCGTCAAATCCCAGTGTAGATAATATATTATAGGCGGTATGCGCCACCTTATCAACGTGTGCGAAGCAATGCTCCGTATAGCCGATAGCGGTCATAACGTCATCCGCCTTTTTAATCAGGATATGTACCTCCGAATCATTTTTTATCTGTTCATAAGTTATCATGGTTTTCAACTCCTCATTTTAAAAACTTTACTGCCCGCTCGACGGAATCTTTCGAGTTTTTCCAATCCTCATCCTTATACCGATAATCAAATTTTTTGCAAAACCAGTCCAGATCCCCCAAAAGCTCCTGCGCATACGCGCCGTTTACGTCATTCAGCGACTTACAAAATCCGCGATATGCCTCCTTGGACAGCTCTCTGCCCGCCGCCTTCAGCAGACAGTGCATATGCCTAATACAATAATACGGCTGCTCACGCATACGCCCGTCAAATTCCTGATCCGACTTAAACATATACGCAAACGCCGAATAAGTGGCGCTCATAAACTCGCGTTTTCGCGCACATACATAGCAGCTTTTACGCTTTTCTTCCAATACTGCAAGCTGCTTTTTCGGGTCAGGCGTATTTTTCAGCATAGGAATGCTGTCGCGGTACAGCTTTTTTGCAAACTCAGCCAAATGCGTTTGCAGCATCAAAGCCAGAGACAGCTTATTGGACATCCCAAGCAGACGCTCAAGATGATTCTCACAAAAGCCCTGCTCGTTGGTCTTTATACGTACATCCGGCTCCATCATCGCCGCACCCAAAATCCGTTTTAGCTCGTCCGCCTCCAGCTTATCCTCGACAGTGCAGAGCGGACAGCCGCATTTTTGGTTCATAGCTTCCGTAATCCGTATTGTGTAAATTTTTTCGTTTGACATCTTTTATTATTTCCCTTTTTATGCTATACTTATTATATTATGAATACTGAATTTTTTGAAAACAAAATAATAATCAAAAACGCCGCGGGATTTGATTTGAAAAAGACGTTTGAATGCGGACAGTGTTTTCGCTTTGACAGCGTGGGCGACGCCTTCGAGGGGGTTGCCTGCGGCAAGCTGCTGACACTGAAAAATACCGGCGGCGACATTGAAATCACGGGTATTACAAAAGAGGAATTTGAAACGTCGTTTATCCGCTTTTTTGACCTTGAGCGGGACTACCTTGAAATCGACACCGCCCTTGCAAGCGACCCTGTATTAAAAACGATTATTCCGTTTTCAACCGGTATACGCATATTGCGTCAGGAGCCGTTTGAAGCGCTTACCTCGTTTATCATATCCGCCTCAAACAACATTCCGCGAATCAAAAAAATAATCGGTCTGCTGTGCGAAAACTTCGGTGAAAAGCACACATCAGGCGGGCGCGTTTATTACTCTTTTCCGGACGCTGAGACACTTGCCGGGCATTCGCTCTCCGACTTTGCGGTAATCCGCGCGGGATTCAGAGACAAATACATACTTGACTGCGCCAAAAAGGTAAGCTCAGGCGAGATAGACCTTGACGGCGTTGCAAAAATGCCCTACTGCGACGCGGCACATGAACTAATGAAAATAAAAGGCGTCGGACAAAAGGTTGCCGACTGTGCGCTTTTATTCGGGTTTGGATTTTTAGACAGCTTTCCCAAAGACGTATGGATAAAGCGCGTATTAAAAAACTACTACAACACCGAAGACAGTTCAGCGCTCGACTTCCACGGCTACGGCGGGATTGCACAGCAGTATCTGTTCTACTACGCCAGGGAAACGGCGCTGCGCGACAACGCATAAGCGCCTGTGAATATCATAACATTTTCGGGAGAAAAAAACAATATGCTATTTGGCAAAAAGAAAAATAAAGCACGCTCTCCCTCGGCAGAGCTGATACTTTCCCGCCACGGCAGGGAAATACAGTACATGACCCGCCGGGGCGCTACAGCCGCCGACGAAACGATAATCGGCAAGGACGGAGTTATAAATATCGTTGAAAACGAGCTTGTCATAAGCTGCGGCAACGATATTGTTTTCCGCGCGCCGATAGACGCACTGCAGGCGTACGAGCTGATGAACCTGTCCGGAATTAACCTTGTCTTTAACGGCATCTCCTACGTTGCGTACTACACAAAAGGGATAGAAAACAAATGAACAACGCTTTTTTCGCATTCATATCACGTATGAAATATATCAATCGCTGGGGACTTATGCACAATTCGAGATATGAAAATCTGTCGGAGCACAGCTTTGAAACGGCATATATCGCAAATGCGCTTGCCAGCATAGAAAATACCATGTTTGGCGGTAAATACGAAACGGAAAGAATTACCACGCGTGCGTTGTTCCATGACAGCGCCGAAATAATTACGGGTGACATGCCCACCCCGGTTAAGTACAAAAGCGATACCATGGCGGGCGCGTATGCGCAATCTGAGGCGAGCGCCAGAGAAACTCTGCTGCGCGGTCTGACACCCGAGCTTTTGGAAATATACCGCGGATATCTGAGCTTTGATGAGAGTGATGACGCAGAAATAATTAAAGCTGCTGACAAGCTGTCGGCTCTTATCAAATGCACTGAGGAGATTAACATCGGCAACCGGGACTTTATAAGCGCCGAAAAGACTATTCGCAATACACTCAAAAACTCAAAGCTGCAAAGCGTTCGCTACTTTATGGATAATATACTTCCCTGCTTCTCACTGACACTGGATGAGCTCTCAGAGCTTACAAAATAAAAGTGTGAAAACTTAAAGTTTTCACACTTTTATTTTTAATAAATATCCTGCTCATCTTCCTGTTCTACATACTCCACAATATCCTCTAACCTGCAATTAAGCGCGACGCAAAGCTTATTCAATGTTTTAGTTTCGGTATTTTTATTATTTTTCAGTCTGTTAATGGTTTTACCGTCAATGCCGTACTTCTCACGAAGCGTATATGTGCTGACACCCTTTTGATTCATAATTTCCCATAATTTATCAAATCTAATCATCGCACGCACCTCTTACATATATTATGTCGAATTTTGTCGTATTTGTTAAGAGGATATATTCCACTATATAGGAAATTTAGGTAATTTTTTACTATTTACCGTAGAATTTTACGTATTTCCGTAAAAAAATATGAGGAAGAAAAAACAGTAGTATTTTCCCTTGTTGACAATCTGTCTACTATGCGTTACAACATAGCAATAATATTAATAAATAGTAGAATGCAGAGGTGGCAATTTGGAGAATATAACAGAGCTGCTGAAAGACATCTTAGGTTGTAAAACTATGTAAAAATATTACATTAAAAAATTGAGTGTTCATAACCATATTCGTTACAAACACTCGATTGGAACATCGCAACAGCATATATGCCACAACTTTCAGGTTTCCACCCGAAACCAAATTACAACTCAGCGCAACGGTTGTGATTTGGAAAGGATAAGAGCGGCGTAAGTGCGATCAGCTTATAAAATAAGTCGGAGCAATCTTTGTATCGCTTGCTCCGACTTGGTGCCGGTAACCGGACTCGAACCGGTACGGTATTGCTACCACGGGATTTTAAGTCCCGGGCGTCTGCCAGTTCCGCCACACCGGCACATACGGCTATACCGCGTACCAGTAATTATATACTAAAGTACATCACTTGTCAACACTGACAAGACGTATATCCGTACATTTTTTACTCACGGGATCTATATTGGCAAAAATGCCGCTGAGTATGCATCTCCCCTTGCCGTCTGTTATTTTCCTGCGCTCATCGGGATACCTGAAATTATGCACGCAGCATTCAACGGACTTGCCCAAAACCGCATTTTTAACACCCGTCATCCCGATATCGGTAATATAACCCGTTCCACACGGAAGTATCTGTGCGTCATTTGTCTGAACATGCGTATGTGTACCGAACACAAGCGATACGCGACCGTCCAGAAAAAAGCCGAGAGCGCGCTTTTCACTCGTTGCCTCAGCATGAAAATCCACGACTGTAACGGCGTCAGTATCAATCACATCGCCGTCAGGAGCACTAATCCAGCCGTAATTTTCCTGACGGTTGTCGGTTTCGCCCTGAAGCAGGCGCTGAACACACCCGAACGGATTTTCACACTCGCTCATATAAAGCGACCCTGATAAATTTATAACCCGCAGCCGCTCCCTGCCAAAATCCAAAGTGAGCTCCCCCCTGCCCGCCGTAACCGCCGTCGCATTGGCAGGTCGGATTATCCGCTTTTGTTCCTCATGCAGCTCAAACGCGCTCTTTTTCTGAAACGAGTGATTTCCGCCCGTTACAACATCGGCGCCCGCCGCCATTATCGCCTCGTATGCGGCAAGTTCAACACCGTTTCCGAGTGCTGAGTTTTCACCGTTTACGATTACGGCGTCAGCTTCAAATTTGCGCCTTAGCCGTGGCAGGCTTCTTTCAAGAATTTCCACGCCCTCACGGGAAACCACGTCACCAATACATAATATTCTCATTTATATCTGCTGTTTATTTCCGCTGCCCTGACGTATGCTTCGCCAAATGTATTATATACAGTGTCGGGCGAGCCGTAAAGCTCTACAGGCATCTTATCCGACAGAAATTTCTCCTCTATCTTCATATCAGCGTTGTAAAGCCCTCCGCTTTGTTCACAAAACGTAAGATAACTGTCCGCCTCTGTCGGACTGAGTCCGATATCGTGGATAAGTCCGTCAGCCCGGCTTTCTGAATACCTTGCACTCCAAAGCGTCATAAACGCCGCCGCCGCACCTCTCTTATCCTCTGCAATCGTCCCGGAAAGTCCCATGGCAGTGCCGCAAAATTCACCGACATATCTGCCCTCATCAGTAAATTTCGGAACCGGCGTCCAGCCCAATTCAAAATCACCTTTTGCCGGCGTATCTGCAAACATAAAAAGCGTATTGCCGGCTTTAAAGGAATAATCCCCGTCCGCCGTGCCTCCGTCCTTATTGAACAGTGTACCGAACGCCTCAAAAGAATCTATTACCGTCTCGTCAGTCAGCGCAATCACATATCCGCCGCCGCTGATTCCGCTGCCCTGAGTTTTACCCGCCGAACCAAAAGAGAGCCAGCTGTCACACTCCAAAAGTCTGTTGGCGTCAACGTCCATGCCGTTATATATAACCGATAACTTATCAGTTGTCCACAAGTTTTCGGTATACAGCTTAAAGGGGTCACTTTCACCCGTAAGCTTTTTGTTATACCACAGCACACGGCTGTTTCCCCTTGCCGTAAACAGTTTACCGCCCGTCAGTTCAAATATACGCGACGACAACGGTGCAGAATCGTTTAGCGTTACAATATCCTTTGCACTCTGCATAAGAGACAGCATAGCGGCACAGTCGTTTACTTTCGTACTGATTATATCGGGGTTTTTACCGGCCTTTACGGCAATCAGCTGAGATGAATACAGTGTTTTGTCAGACCGAAGTGTATAGCTGAGCTTCAGACCGTATTCCTTTTCAAGCGAGTCGAACCATTCCTTTTCATCCATGCTTCCGGCGGAAAAGGCGCTGTCCTCAGGCGTATAAAAGCTAAGCTCAATACCGCGCAGCTGCGGGGTCTTGAACGCAACAATATTCTGTCCGTCTATATCGGCTGTCGGTCGTATATGATCGTTTTTCGTTTTATTTTTGAGATACCGCGCGCCGTCGGTAAGATCCTCATCAGACTGTATGTCATTTGAGGTCTGCTGCTCCGGTTCTGCTTTCTCATTCTGCTCCATGGAGCTTTCCTGCTCAGACGCAGACGTCTGCTGATTATCATTGGCATTATCCGACGGCGGAGTTTTAATATTATCCGGTGCACAGGAAAACAGCAAAAGCATAAGCAGAGCAGACATCAAAGCAAAAACGCGCCTCATTTGTGTTCAACCCCGCAGTCGCCGCAGCAGGAAGTACAGGAACAGCCGGGAGATTCAATATCGTTTTCAATCCCGTTTTTGTCGTAATAATCTTTTACCGCCGCCTTGACTGCCTCCTCGGCAAGAACGGAACAGTGAACCTTTACGGGCGGAAGACCGTCCAGCGCCTCAATAACTGCTTTATTTGTAAGCTTCAGTGCATCTTTAACCGATTTTCCCTTGATAAGCTCTGTTGCCATGGAGCTTGTCGCAACTGCCGCGCCGCAGCCGAAAGTTTTAAATTTTACATCTGTTATAATATCGTTATCTATTTTAAGATACATTCTCATAATATCGCCGCATTTGGCGTTGCCCACCTCGCCGACGCCGTCGGCATTTTCAATTTCTCCGACATTCCTTGGGTTAGAGAAATGGTCCATTACCTTTTCACTGTACATATAGTCTTTCCTTTCTTATTTATTTTTTATTGTCCGGTCTGTTTTCCCAAACAGGCGACATTGCCCGAAGTCTGTCCACAACCTGCGGCAAAACCTCCAAAATATAATCAATATCCTCATCTGTTGTCTCATCGTTTATGGTAAGGCGCAGCGAACCGTGCGCAACCTCGTGTGTAAGCCCCAGCGCCAGCAGCACATGCGACGGATCAAGCGAACCCGTAGTACATGCCGAGCCGCTGGAAGCACAGACGCCGTTCAAGTCAAGCAGAAGAATCAGGCTCTCCCCCTCTATATACTCAACGCTTATATTAACATTCCCGGGCAAACGGTGCTCCCTGCCGCCGTTAAGGCGCGTATAAGGAATATTTTCCAAAATACCGTCTATTAAACGGTCGCGCATTGCCGTAACACGCGGGGTAACCTCATCAATACGGGACAGAGCCAAGGACAACGCCTCGGCAGTGCCTATAATGCCGGCAATATTTTCCGTACCTGCGCGTTTTCCCCGCTCCTGTCCTCCGCCGAGAATGAGATTTTTCGGATTAACGCCGCGCTTTACATACAAAACACCCGTGCCTTTAGGTCCGCCGAATTTATGCGCCGACAGCGAAAGCATATCGATGTTTTCCGACCTTACGTCTATTTTCAAATGACCTGCCGCCTGTACTGCATCGGTATGAAACGGAATTTTATGCTCTCTGGCAATCGCGCCTATTTCCTTTATCGGCTGAACAGACCCTATTTCGTTGTTTGCATACATTATCGTAATAAGAATAGTATCCTCGCGTATCGCCGCCCGAAGCTCATCCAAAGATATAATACCATCACTGTCAACGTCGAGATAGGTTGCTTCAAATCCCTCTTTTTCAAGAGCCTGCACAGTATGAAGCACCGCATGATGCTCTATTTTGGATGTTATTATATGACCCCTGCCGCGTTTTTTCGCTATTCCGGCTATTGCCATATTGTCGCTCTCGCTGCCGCCGGAGGTAAAAATTATCTCATTTGGCTCACAGTTTAAACACTGAGCTATTTTTTCGCGTGCATGCATTATTGCAACGGCGCTGTCGCGCCCGATAGAGTAAATGCTGGACGGATTGCCGTAATGTTCCGTAAAATAAGGAATCATTTTGGCAAAAACCTCCGGTCTTACACGGGTTGTTGCTGCGTTGTCAGCATATACAAACCTTTTTTCCAATTTATATACTTCCTTTCAGAAACTTTTGATATTCGTTCACTGCCATTTTATCGCAGCGTTCATTGTATTCATGACCGTTATGTCCCTTTACCCATGTAAAGGTAACTTTGTGCTTTGAAAGCTGGCTGTCAAGCCGCTGCCACAGCTCAGGGTTCAACACGGGTTTCCTGTCCGCCTTTTTCCAGCCGCGTGCCTTCCAGCTTTCCAGCCAACCGAGATTTATTGCGTCGCACAGGTATTTTGAATCGCTGAATATTTCCGCCTCACACGGCTCACACAAAGCCTCCAGTCCGCATATTGCGCCCAAAAGCTCCATGCGGTTATTGGTTGTTTCTTCAAATCCGCCGCTGATACATTTTTCAACGCCGTTATAAACTATTATCGTTCCAAAGCCACCCGGACCGGGATTTCCGGAGCAGGCGCCGTCAGAATATATTTTAACCTTTTTCATTCAGTCAAGCCTTTCGCGCAGCTCATCATACACCTGACGCATAGCGCTTGTCAGCTTGTTTGAATTGACCTTGTTAAGCTCCGCAAGCGCCGCCTTATCCTCGCCGTCTGACTCTAACTTCTGTGCGGCAAGCAAATAATCGGCATTTTCAATAAGCTCCGCTGCCTCATTCAAAAGCTCGGTATCCGTTCCCGACAGCAGCTCGAGCCTTTCCGCCTTTTTCTTATATGTTTCAAGGTCACGTTTAAGCGCCTCATTTTCGTCCTGTATATTTTTAATGGTTGACTGACTGGACGTCTGAGCGCTTTCATACCTGTCCTGATAATACTCCGCCTTGCTGTTTATCTTGCCCTGTATTATAGATGAAACAACAATAAGCACCAGTGCAAACAGGCAGAAAAGCGTAGTATATATCCAAAGCGTTTTAATGTTTTTTTCAAACTGCATCTCGCTTACGGCGCCTGCACCGTCCTTATCATCCGATCTTGCGGCAGTCTCGGTCACCGAACCGACATTTTCACTATTTAAGCTGTTTTGAAGCTCGGGATTAGGGTTATTACTTTCCGTCTGCTTTTTCTTTCTTTTAAACAAATTACCTGTCCTCCGCTATGACAGCATTTCAATGAGCTTTTCCAGCTCTGCCGTCGAATTATAAAAAATTTCTATTTTACCCGTATTTTTGGGCGAATGTTTTATCTTAACCTTATTCCCCGTGCCGCTCATTGCGCGTTCTTCTAATTTTCTGATCGCAAGTTCAACCTCGGGGTCGGTAGATTTTGCAGGCTTTTGACCCTCTCTCAGCTTTTTAATAAGCTCTTCGGTTTTGCGAACCGAAAGCTCGTCAGTAATAATTTTATTGGCTGCAAGAAGGATATCGTCCGCATTTTCAAGTGCAAGCAATGTGCGGGCATGCCCCGCAGACAACTCGCCTGTCCTTACAAAATCAAGCACCTGCTCGGGAAGTGACAGCAAACGCAGCGCATTGGCAACGGCGCTTCTCGATTTCGATACTTTAACCGCCACCTGCTCCTGCGTGAGGTTGAAGCTGTCCATCAGCCGCCGGTAACCGCACGCCTCCTCAAGGGGATTCAGGTTTTCACGCTGCAAATTTTCAACAAGCGATATTTCCGACAGCTCCTGCTCATTGTATTCGCGCACAATGACAGGCATCTTCGAAAGCCCCGCCAGCTTTGAAGCGCGCCAGCGCCTCTCTCCAGCAATGATGCGGTATCTGCCGTTTTGCAGACGTGTTACAACAATCGGCGAGATAACGCCGTGCTGCTTTATTGATTCTGCCAGCTCGTCCAGCGCCTGCGCGTCAAACTCGCGGCGGGGCTGGTTTTTATCCGGCTCGATATCGTTTATATCAGCCTCGGTAACAGGCTTGTCCGCTATATCAAAGGTGTTTTCCTCAAACAGCGCGTCAAGGCCTTTGCCTAAACCCTTTTTCATGCGTTATTCTCTCCTCTCTGGTTACTTAAAAATTCCTTCGCAAGCTCTCTGTATGTAAGCGCGCCCTTGGAATATCGGTCGTAAGCAAACACCGGCATACCGTGGCTGGGAGCCTCGCACAGCCGCACGTTTCGGGGAATTACGTTTTTATAAACGCTTGTTCCGAAAAACTTTTTGACCTCCCCTGCCACCTGAAGCGTCAGATTAAGCCTGCCGTCGTACATGGTGAGCAAAACGCCCTCCATATCAAGCGACGGATTTATCGCCTTTTTCACCTGCCGCACGGTATTTATCAGCTTTGATACGCCCTCCAGGGCAAAGTATTCAGGTTGAATGGGAATAAGTATCGTATTCGACGCCGCCAGCGCATTTAGCGTGAGAAGCCCGAGCGACGGCGGGCAGTCAATAAAGATAAAATCATAGAGATGGCGCACCTTGTTCAGCGCTGCTTTAAGCAGATACTCCCGGTTGTCCATGACAACCATTTCTATCTCAGCGCCGGCAAGGTCTATATGCGACGGAAGCACGTCCACGTCAAAGTACGGCGTTTTAACAATGGCGGATTTCGGCTCTGCGCCGCTTATCAGCACGTCGTAAACGCTTGTCTTAATTCCCTTTGGCGATATTCCGTAGCTTGAAGAAGCGTTGGACTGGCTGTCCATATCCACAAGCAGAACCTTTTTCCCTGCCTCTGCAAGTGCGCAGACAAGATTAACGGTTGTTGTCGTTTTACCGACGCCGCCCTTCTGATTTACTACTGAAATTATCTTTCCCATTTACATTTCCCTGTATACCTTTTGTTTTGCCTGAAACTATAACTATTTCTTCGGCGCTAATTATTGTAACATAAAATTAAGTAAAAATAAAGTCTTTTATTATATTTAATAATGTTTCACGTGAAACATAGACTTGCTTAAATGTTATTATTGTTTCACGTGAAACAAAATTACAACGGTGCAAAGCTTTATAGCTTTGCACCGTTAAATCAAGCCATGTTAATCAAAAAGATTTTGCTGTAAAGGCTGTTCCATATCACTATCCCTCAAGAAATGTCCGACAGCGGGAATTGCCTTTGTCCTGTAATAATCGGTATTTTTAATGCCCGATTCCTCTGCCGCTTTAACGTCCGTCAGCGTGTTCTTACCCTTTTGAGTAAATACAATCACACCTTGTGTCGATTTGGTGGTTTTAACAGGAATAAGCGCGGTATTTACAATAAGAGCTTTGTTGTTAGAAGCAGTAAGCAAAAACTCGCAGTCCTCTTTTATAAATACAGCCCGCACGAGCGGAAATTTATCGCAGTAAGCTCCGACAAGTCTTTTCCGGTTGGTCTGTGTACGGTACGCCGATACCGGCACCTTAGCCGCCCTGCCGTTTTCAAAGAAAAACACCATATACCCGCTGTAATCGGATGTCGCCGCCATCGCCACAACCGCCTCGTCCTGTTCCATGGACAGCTTCGCGGGCACATACTCGCCAAGGGCGCTCGCCTTTGTGTCGTCAAACTCATTTACCCGCGTTTTGTAGGCGCAGTGCATGTTTGTGAAAAATATCAGCTCCTGCGCATTGCTGCTCTCAAAGCTTTGGCAAAGCCTGTCCCCGTCCTTGAAGCTCTGAGCGCTGTTCATCCTCAGCGACTGAGGAGTTATCTTTTTAAAATATCCCTGCTCGGATAAAAACAGTGTGACTGCGTAATCCTCCACATGCTCCTCGATGTCCTCTGCAATGTCCTCCACATCATAAACAAGCTCGCTTTTGCGCTCGCTCGGATACTGCTTTTTAATGCGCTTTAAATCTTCAATTATTATTTTATGCTGCTTTTTCCTGTCCGCAAGCACACCCTCCAGCTGCGAAATCTCCGTATTCAGCGCCTCGATTTCCTCCACACGCTTCAGGATATACTCGCGGTTTAGGTGCCGCAGCCGTATATTGGCGATATACTCCGCCTGTACCTCGTCAATTCCAAAGCCAATCATAAGGTTTGGAACAACCTCGTCGTCATGCTCGGTCTCGCGCACGATTTTGACCGCTTTATCAATGTCCAGCAAAATCGTCTGCAACCCCTGCAACAGATGCAGCTTTTCCCGCGCCTTTCCCAGAGAAAAATATGTGCGCCGCTTTATGCACTCGGTGCGAAATGCCAGCCATTCGTCGATTATCTCCCGAACAGACATCACGCGCGGCACGCCGCCCACTAAAATATTGAAATTGCAGCCAAAGCTGTCCTCCAGCGGCGTCATTTTGTACAGCCGCGCCATTGTCTTGTCGGCGTCTGTACCGCGCTTCAGCTCGATTCGAATTTTAAGCCCCGACAGGTCGCTCATGTCCTTGACATCGGCAATCTCTTTGAGCTTGCCTGCCTTTACCAAATCCACAATCTTGTCGATTATCGCCTCAATGGTCGTGGTGTACGGAATTTCGGTCACGATAATGCTTCCCGACTTTTCGTCAATACCATACTTTGCGCGGATGCGCACACTCCCCCGCCCGGTCTCATAAATCTGCTCAATATCCGACTTATTCATCAAAATTCGCCCGCCCGTGGAAAAATCGGGCGCAGGCATGGTAAGCGCAAAGCTGTGGTCGGGATTTTTGAGGTACTCAATGACCGTGTCGCACACCTCGCCGAGATTAAACGAGCAGATGTTCGACGCCATGCCGACTGCGATTCCCTGATTGGGCGTTGTAAGTATAGTCGGAAACGTGACCGGCAGCAGCAACGGCTCGGTCGTGGAGTTATCGTAGTTTGGCACAAAATCCACAGTCTGCTTGTCTATGTCGTCAAACAGCTCGCGGCATATCGGAGCAAGCCCCGCCTCAGTATAACGCGAAGCGGCATACGCCATGTCCCGCGAATAATACTTGCCGAAATTCCCCTTTGAGTTGATAAACGGATGCGGCATCGCCTCATACCCGCGCGTAAGCCTCACCATCGTCTCGTAAATCGCGCCGTCACCGTGCGGGTTAAGCTTCATCGTCGCGCCTACAATGTTGGCGCTCTTCTGCCGCCCGCGCAAAAGCCCCATGCCGTACATGGTATACAGCAGCTTGCGGTGTGCCGGCTTCAAGCCGTCTATCTCCGGTATCGCGCGCGACATGATAACACTCATCGCATACGGCATATAGTTGGTCTCCAGCGTCTGCGTAATTGAGCGCGGTATCGGTTCGCAGTAAACATATTCTTTCTGTACAGATTTTTTCTTTTTTGACATATTTTTACTCCAAGTCGGATTTGTAAATTTTGATTAAATACATGCTATGACAGGTCAACATCATCGAGGTATTTGTAGCCGTTATCGGCTATAAAGTCCTTTCTGCCCTGAAGATTGTCACCCAGCAAAATGTCAAACATCTGCGCGGTCGCCTGCGCATCATCGGGAGTTACTTTGATTAGCCTGCGCGTTTCGGGACTCATGGTCGTAAGCCACATCATGTCCGGTTCATTCTCGCCCAGACCCTTTGAACGCATGACGGTGCACTTTTTGCCCTGATGCGCATTTACAATGTCGTCCTTGTCCTTGTCCGACCATGCAAACAGCGGCGCGTCCAGCCCCTGCACCGTGATTTCAAACAGCGGCGATTCGGCGATGTACACAAACCCCTGCTCGATAAGACTGGGCGTTAAGCGGTACAGCATGGTCAGAATGAGCGTGCGTATCTGAAATCCGTCCACGTCCGCATCGGTGCAGATTATTACCTTGTTCCAGCGCAGATTGTCTATATTAAAATTTTGTAAATCTTTGGTATTTTTGTTTTTAATTTCCACGCCGCAGCCGAGGATTTTTAAAAGGTCAACGATAATGTCGTTTTTAAAAATCTTGTCGTATTCTGCTTTAAGGCAGTTGAGAATTTTTCCGCGCACCGGCATTATAGCCTGAAAAAATGAGTCTCTGCCCTGCTTACAGGAGCCGAGCGCCGAGTCGCCCTCAACGATGTACAGCTCGCGCTTTGAAACGTCCTTTGTCTCGCAGTCAACAAATTTCTGTATGCGGTTGGTTATGTCCAGAGAGCCGGACAGCGTTTTTTTGATGTTCACGCGCTCTCGCTCGCTCTTTTCGCGCGCACGCTTGTTGATGAGCACCTGATTTGCAATTTTCTGCGCATCGAGCTTGTTTTCGATGAGATAAATTTTAAGGTTGCGGCGCAGAAAATCGGTTGTACACTCTTGGATAAATTTGTTAGTTATTCCTTTTTTTGTCTGATTTTCATAGCTTGTCTGAGTCGAAAAACAGTTTGAGACGTAAACAAGGCAGTCGGCGATATCCTGAAAGGTTATCTTAGCCTCACTTTTGTTATATTTTCCCTCTTGTTTGAGATATGCATCAAGCTCCGCCACAAACGCGCTTCGCAGAGCCTTATCCGGCGCGCCGCCGTGCTCCAAAAAGCTGGAGTTGTGGTAGTATTCGATAAGGTTGGCGGTGTTGGAAAAGGTGAACGCACAGGACAGCTTGACTTTGTATTCCGGTTTGTCAGCGCGGTCGCGCCCGCGGCGCTCGTCCTCCCAAAAAATGACAGGAGTCATTGCGCTGTCGCCCGCCGTCTCGGCAATATAGTCGGAAATGCCGTTTTTGTAGAGAAATTCTTTTGTTTCAAACCCGTTTTCCGTCTCGCAGCGGAAAATGAAGGTCACGCCGGCGTTGACAATCGCCTGTTTTTTGAGAATGTCTTCAAAATATTCGCGTTCGATTGCAATGTCGGTGAACACCTCAAGGTCGGGTTTCCAGCGTGTGATAGTGCCGGTGCGCCTGCCCGATGCTTCCTCCTCGTGCAGACCGCCGACGTTTTCGCCTTTTTCAAAGCGCAGGGTGTATTTTTTTCCGTCTCGGTAGACGGTGACGTCCATGTACTCGGACGAATACTGCGTGGCGCACGCGCCCAAACCGTTAAGACCGAGTGAATACTCGTAGTTTTCGCCTGAGATGTTGTTGTATTTTCCGCCGGCATACAGCTCGCAGTAGACAAGCTCCCAGCTGAACCGACCCTCTTTGCTGTTGTAGCCGACCGGGCAGCCGCGCCCAAAGTCCTCAACTTCGATGGAGTGGTCGGCAAAGGCGGTAAGGATGATTTTGTTTCCGTAGCCCTCCCTCGCCTCATCGATGGAGTTTGAAAGAATTTCAAATGCGGAGTGCTTGCAGCCCTCCAGTCCGTCCGAACCGAAGATGACGGCGGGGCGGCGGCGCACGCGGTCAGCGCCTTTTAAAGAGGTTATACTTTCGTTGTTATAATTGTTTCGGGGCATGTTTTAAGTCCTTTTTGTTTACTTATTGTAATATTTAATGTATAATATACTTATTGTAACGTATTTTTGCGGTCTGTGCATTATTATACTATTTTAAACACTTGTTGTCAAATATAGTATAATTAAAAGACAAACAGCTAAAACCGTGTGTCTTTTATTTTACCAAATTATTTTTATTTACTTGTCAAATTTTACTCGGAGAGCAGGGATTAATCCCTGCTCGCCAGTCTGACTTTAATATTTTGCCTCAACTATAAAATGAATATTTCTATTGACAACATTGTATAAAATAGATATAATATAGTCAGAATATTACTATTAATTTATGGAGGTGTTTATATGAATATTCGTCCATCTGCATCAATACGCCAAAATTACAACGAAATTGCAGATTTATGTAGAAAAACCGCTGAACCCGTTTTTCTCACAAAAAACGGTGAGGGCGATTTAGTTGTTATGGATATTGAAACTTTTTCAAAAAGAGAAAAGCTTTTAAAACTCAGAGAAGAGTTACTTGCAGTAGAAGAAGACAGAATAGCAGGTAAAGTCGGCTGCACACTTGAAGAACTGGATGCCTACCTTGATACTATAATAGATGAGGCATAACTATGGCAAATATAAAAAAGTACAAAATTATTGTTTCAAATAAAGCTAAACAAATGTTAGATACACATATCAGATTTATTGCAAACGTAAACAAGGAAGCAGCAAAAGCAGAAAAGTCGAAAATTATATCCGCCATACATTCCCTTTCCCAAATGCCTAATCGATTTCCGTTTTTAGAGGAGCCTTATATCATCCCAAATAAATATCATAAGATGTTTGTAGAAAAGCAATATCTTATAATCTATATGATACAAGATGATATTGTATATGTAGATTACATACTTGACTGTCGCAAAGATTATAGTTGGTTTATACATTAAAAGACACACAGTTAAAACTGTGTGTCTTTTAATGTAATTTGCGAAAATTCGGTATAAGTCCTAAAACATAATCCGCAGATACATTATAATACTTACAAAAAATTATCAAAATATCGCTTGGGAGTACACGGAGTCCGTTTTCGTATCTCTCATACGATTTTTTTGAAATAAAAGCTATCTTTGCGCACTGCTCCTGTGTTAAGTTGTTATCTTCTCGCAAATTTCTTAATCTATTCATCATTTTATCTCACCACCTATAATATAGTCTATATGGTCTATTTTGTGTGGATTTTAGACTTTTTAGTCTACAAAAAAGATAAAAGGCAAGACTATGAAACTTCGTTTAAAAGAAATTAGAATTCAAAATCATATGACACAAAGCCAAGTCGCAGAAGCGATTGATATTTCCGTGCGCCAATATCAAAAAATCGAGAATTTACAGTCAGAACTTAAGCTCTCTAAAATTGTAAAATTCTGCCGATTATTTGATGTAAGCATTGCATACTTCTTAGGCGAAACGGACGAATATCAAAGCTATTATTAAAAATAACACCAGCGGGCGGGGATTTCTCCCCGCCCGCTGGTGTTTCTTAATTTTTATGCAAAGTTTTTAAAAATAAAAACTCACATACTAAATATATATTATTCGGCTGCCGTTCCGGAGCTTTCCTCCGGCTTTTCAGCCTCCGCGCTCTCCTCTTTCTCGGTGCGCGAAATATCAATAATCCGCACGCCCTCCTCAAGCCGCACAATCCGCACGCCCTGAGTCGTCCGCGAAAGAACCGGGATTTCACTGACAGCAGTTCTCAGAACCGCCGCGCCCGACGTCAGCAGCAGTATATCGTTGTTATCGTCAACAACGCTTATCGCCGCGATATTGCCCGTACGCTCGGTAATATTATAATTCATAATACCCTTGCCGCCGCGCGTCTGCATTCTGTAATCGCTAAGCTGCGAGCGCTTTCCGTAACCCTTTTCGGTTACGGACAATAGCGTCGCGTTTTCACGCTCAACCGCCATACCGATAAGATAATCGTCCTCGTCAAGCCGGATTCCGCGCACGCCGCGGGTCACCCTGCCCATGCTGCGCACGTCGTTTTCATTAAACTTTATCGCCTTGCCGCGGTTGGTCGCCAAAATTATATTATCATCGCCCGTTGTGCGCACAACCGACTCAAGCTCGTCGCCCTCGTCCGTAATAATCGCAATAACGCCGCTCTTGCGAATGTTCGCATAATCCATTATCGGTGTTTTCTTGACCGTGCCATTACGCGTTGACATGAGCATATACTCGCCGTCGTTAAACTCACGCACGCGTATCATGGAAGTTACCTTTTCGCCCGACATGAGCGGCAGCAGATTTATAACATTCGTTCCCTTTGAAAACCGGGAACCCGCCGCAATCTCAAAGCCGCGGCTTTTATAGGCGCGACCCAAGTTGGTGAAAAATATAATAGTGTCATGCGTCGAGCCGACAAACATCTCGCGCACAACGTCCTCCTGCTTGGTCGTCATACCGCGTACGCCAACTCCGCCGCGGTGCTGCGAACGGTATTCCGAAACGGCAATTCTCTTGACATAGCCCGCATTGGTCAGTGTGAACACGCAGTCCTCAACAGGAATTAAGTCCTCGTCCTCAATTCCCACCTCGCCGACGCCGATTTCGGTTCGGCGTGCGTCGCCGTACTTACGTTTAATCTCCAAAAGGTCGGTTTTTATTATCTCAACAACGCGGCTGTCATGCGCCAAAATATCCTCAAGCTCCGCAATTTTCTGCTCCAGCTCCGCGTATTCGCTTTCAATCTTATCGCGCTCCAGTCCCGAAAGCTGTCCCAAACGCATATCCACAATCGCCTGTGCCTGAACGTCGTCCAGCTCAAAGCGCTCCATGAGCGCTGTCTTTGCGTCCGAAATCGACTTGCTCTTTTTGATTATCTCGATAACCTCGTCGATATAGTCAATCGCCTTTATAAGACCTTCCAATATATGGGCGCGGGCACGCGCCTTTGCAATATCAAACTGCGTGCGGCGGATGATTACGTTTTTCTGGTGCTTTATGTATTCAGACAGGATTTCCTTGAGGTTTAACACCTTGGGCACGTTATTGACAAGCGCAATCATTATCGCCGAGCAGGTAACCTGCATGTCGGTGTACTTGTAAAGCTGGTTTAAGACAACCTGCGGATTTGCCTCGCGTTTCAGCTCGATAACAAAGCGCAGACCGTCCTTGTCGCTCTCGTCGCGTATATCGGAAATGCCGAAAATCCGCTCTCCCTTGACCTCCTCCGCTATTTTTTCGATAAGCGCGCTTTTACGGACGCCGTAAGGGATTTCGGTCACCGCAATGCGGAAGCGACCGTCCTTATATTCCTCAATTTCCGCCTTGGCGCGGACATAAATCTTGCCGCGACCGGTACGGTAGGCGTTGCGGATGCCCGTTTTGCCCATGATTATGCCGCCGGTCGGAAAATCAGGGCCTTTGATGTATTCCATAAGCCCGTCGATTTCAAGCTCAGGGTTTTCCATCAGCGCAATCGTGCCGTCGATAACCTCGTTTAAGTTATGCGGCGGAATTTCAGTCGCCATGCCGACGGCGATTCCCGACGAGCCGTTTACAAGCAGGTTGGGAAAACGCGCAGGCAGAACCGACGGCTCCTGACCCTTATCGTCAAAGTTGGGCACAAAATCAACCGTGTCTTTACGAATATCGGTCAGCATTTCGAGCGCGATTTTTTTCATCCGCGCCTCGGTGTAACGGTAAGCCGCGGGCGGGTCGCCGTCAATCGAACCGAAGTTGCCCTGACCGTCTACAAGCGGATAGCGAAGAGAAAACGTCTGCGCCAAACGCACCATTGCGTCATAGACGGACGCGTCGCCGTGCGGGTGGTAATGTCCCAGCACGTCGCCGACCGTTGTAACCGATTTTCTGTAAGGCTTGTCGGGGGTCAACCCCGCCTCAAACATAGTATAGAGTATGCGGCGGTGAACAGGCTTCAGTCCGTCACGCACGTCCGGCAGCGCGCGGCTGACAATAACGCTCATCGCGTAGTCCAAAAACGCGTTGCGCACCTCTTTTTCAACGTCAATTTCTATGACGTTCTGACCCTCAAAGCTTATTTCACTGCTGTGTTTAACTTCTTCCATTTTTATCTCCTAAACCGACGGTAATTAAACGTCAAGATTTCTGACAAACTGCGCGTTCTGCTCTATAAACTCGCGCCGCGGCTCAACCTTTTCGCCCATGCAGAGCGTGAAAATCTCGTCAGCAAGCACGGCATCCTCCATTGTTACCTTAATAATGGTGCGCTTTGTTGGGTCCATTGTCGTCTCCCAAAGCTGTTCGGGGTTCATCTCACCCAGACCTTTATAGCGCTGGACAAGGCAGCCCTCGCCCATCTCCTCAAGTATTTTATCGCGTTGTGCGTCACTGTACGCATACGCCGCCTTATTCTTTTTCATGATTTTGAAAAGCGGAGGCTGCGCCAGATATACATGCCCTTCCTCAATCAGCGGGCGCATAAATCTGAAAAAGAATGTCAGCAGCAGCGTTCTGATGTGCGAGCCGTCAACGTCGGCGTCCGCCATAATGATAACTTTGCCGTAGCGCAGCTTTTCAAGGTTGAAATCCGCGCCGATGTTGGTTCCGAGCGCTGTTATGACGGGCTGAAGCTTATCGTTACCGTAAACCTTGTCAATGCGTGACTTTTCAACATTGAGCATTTTGCCCCAAAGCGGCAGAATCGCTTGGAAGCGGCGGTCGCGGCCTTCTTTTGCCGAGCCTCCCGCCGAATCGCCCTCGACGATATATATTTCGGTAAATTTATTATCCTTAAGCTGGCAGTCGGCGAGCTTGCCCGGCAGTGCAGACGTGCCGGAAAGTGCGCTTTTACGCGCAGTTTCACGTGCACGGCGGGCCGCCTCACGCGCGCGGCTGGCGTTGAACGCCTTGTCTATAATGATTTTGGCTGTTTTCGGGTTTTCCTCAAAATATTCCGCTAATTTTTCATTCATCAGGGAGTTTACAAGACCCGTAACCTCGGAATTTCCGAGCTTTGTTTTGGTCTGACCCTCAAACTGCGCCTCCTCCACCTTGACGGACACGATAGCCGTCATGCCCTCGCGCACGTCCTCGCTGGAGAGGTTGTCGTCCTTTTCCTTTAAAATTCCCTTTTTGCGTGCGTATGCGTTGATGTTTTTGGTAAGCGCCGCCTTAAAGCCCGTCTCATGCGTTCCGCCATCCAGCGTGTGGATATTGTTTGCAAAGGACAAAAGCGTCTCGTCATAGCGCGTTGTGTACTGAAAGGCGATTTCCGCCATTGCGCCGTTTTTCTCGCCGCTCATATATATTACATCCTCATGCGTGGCTTCTTTATTTTTATTGATATACTTTACAAACTCGCGTATGCCGCCCTCATAGCACATTTTTTTACTTTTGGCAGGGTTTTCACGCATGTCTGCAATTTCGATGGACAGACCCGCATTCAAAAACGCCTGTTCGCGAACGCGCTTCAAAAGCACGTCATAATCATATTCCAGCGTTTCAAAAATTTCGTCGTCAGCTAAAAAACGGACTCTTGTTCCCGTCTTTTCGGTATCGCCGATGACTTTCAGCTCATCAACGATTTTACCGCGCTCATATCTTTCGCGGTAAATGTGAGCTCCGTCTGAAACCTCCACCTCAAGCCACTGCGACAAAGCGTTTACAACAGACGCGCCGACGCCGTGCAGACCGCCCGACACCTTATACCCGCCGCCGCCGAATTTGCCGCCGGCGTGCAAAACCGTGAAAACAAGCGTCACCGCCGGCACACCGTGCTTTTTATTGATACCGACCGGGATTCCTCTGCCGTTATCTTCGATTTCGATAACATTTCCGGGCAGAATTTTTATTGAAATGTGTGAGCAGTAGCCGGCAAGCGATTCATCAATCGAATTATCCAGTATCTCATACACCAGATGATGAAGACCTCTTGCCGACGTTGCGCCGATATACATGCCCGGACGCTTGCGGACCGCCTCCAGTCCCTCCAAAACCTGTATTTGGTTTTCGTCGTACTTTGCTTGTACCTTTGTTTCAGACATTTTTTTCTCCTTTGTGTCTATTCATATCAATTACCCCTGATAACAATATATATCAAAAATCCGAACTTTCCGAACTTTTGTTCAAAAAGTCGCTTCGTTTAAGCAATGTGGTTGTTGAAATCTGAGAGATAAAAACATGCAGACCGTGCCCGTCGTCATATACAATAAAGGACTTGGGCAGTTCGTTTGTTACATAGGTCAGACGACCCGTTTTTTCAAAATTCGTTAAAAACTCGCGCGTTCTTACGGATACCGTAGTTTTATCTATATCATAAATGCCTATAACGCCCGATTTTCTGATTACAACGTCGTTTCCAAGATGTAAATACATTAAATTATCCTGCCGTCTTTCACTTTCAGAATATTACCGCGGTTTTTTACCTTTTGTGTCTCGCACGTCGAGAGTATACACTGCGCGTTATGAATTCCGTCAAAAATAAACGAGCGGCGCGTTCTGTCAAGCTCGGAAAGAATATCGTCAAGAATTATAACGGGATATTCCCCGCGCTTTTTATATATAACCTCACTCTGTGCAAGTATAAGCGACAGCACAGATGAGCGTATCTGTCCCTGAGACCCGAAATGTTTTAAGCTCTTGCCGCCGTTCAAAACCAAAAAATCGTCTTTTTGCACACCGCTCTGTGTCAGCTGAAGCGAAATATCCGTGCTGCGTTTTGCCTCAAGGCGTGAAAAAATCGCGTTTTCCATTTGTTCCACGCTCTCGACATTCCTTGAAAACTGATTTATATACAACAGCTTGAGTTTTCCTTCATTTTTGGACATGCGCGCAAAAATATCCCGTGCAAAGGGTTCAAGACTTTCAAGATACCGCGCACGGGCAACGGATATATACGCACCCTCCGCGGCAAGTCTTCTGTCATAAACCTCCAGCAATTCACCACCCGACAGCAGCTCCGGCTTTTTAAGCAGCGCGTTTCGCTGCATTAAAAGCTTCTGATACCTCAGCAGAGTATCCGTATATTTTATGTCAAGCGAACACAGCGCCATATCCAAAAAGGAACGGCGCTTGTTTGGTCCTTCTTTTATGATGTTGAGATAATCCGGCGTAAAGACAATTGATAAAAATTCACCTATCAGCTCCCGGTTTTTTGAAACCAAGAGACCGTTCTTTTTAAGATTTTTTAAACCGCCCTTAAAAATCTCTATATCTATTTTACATACCGATTTGCCGCTTTCATATTCCAAAGAAATACAGGCGCTGTCGCTGCCGTATCTTATCAGCTGTTCCTCACGACAGCCGCGAAAAGACTTGAGATAGGAGCAAAAAGCAATACTTTCCAAAATGTTTGTTTTTCCCTGCGCATTTTTTCCCGACAGAATATTTACTCCATCATTAAAGTATATCTTTTCAAACTGCACATTTCTGAAATTTTTAAGAGTCAGAGTTGAAATTTTCATTTGAGGTCAAGATTTAAGCGCATGGGAAGCACCATTGACAGAAAATCTTCACCTTCAACCGGCTCTAAGATAATAGGCGTAAGCTCAGTACACAAACGTATGAGAATTTCGTCTGCGTCACACGCCGAAAGTGCCTCCAGCATAAATTTATTGTTAAACCCGACAGTCAGCTTTTCGGCAAAATTAGGTACGTTTATAACCTCTGTAAACTTTCCTATGTTAGACGCCGTGGAAATTTTCACCATGTCAAAGTCAAAATCGCACCTTATAGGGCTTTTTATTGCATTGCTGGTAATAAGAGCCGCCCTGTCTATCATAGAGCGTAATTCGCGTGTTTTAACCCGTACCTTGAATTTGAAATCGGCGGGGATTACCTTTCTGTAATCCAAAAATTCACCCTCCAGCGTACGGGATATCATCACAAAGTTATCGTAACAGAACATCACATTCTTTTCCGACACACAGATACGGATATTGTTCTCACTCTCTTCGGGAAGAATATTCAAAAGCTCCTTGAGCGTTTTTGCAGGAACTATAAATTTATTTATATCACCGCTTTTATATTCAAAGCTTTCCCTTTTAAGCGACAGCCTGTACTGATCAAGTCCGACAGCGCTTATAAAGCTCTCGCTGTCGTTTATTTCAAACAGAATACCTGTCAGAATAGGTTTTAAATCAGTCTGTGACGCGGCATATACCGTGTGCTTTATAAGCCTTTTAAAAGCGGATACTGTAAGCTCCACACGATTTTCGTCAAGAACAGACGGAATCTCCGGAAAATCCTGCGGCGAAACACCCATAATGTTAAAGACTGTTCCCCCGCAGGATATCTTTATCTGATAGCTGTCGTCCGCCTCTATGTAAACATCCTCTCCTCCCGGAAGCTTTCTGACAATATCGCTGAAAAGCTTTGCAGGGAAAATAATTGTGCCGTTTTCTACTGTATTTGCGTCAAACACGGCGCTGATAGCCACATTGAAGTCATAGGCGGATATCTTTATCTTGCCGTCTTTTACCTCTGCTTTAATACCTTCAAGTGCTGTTATGGTGGATTTTACGGACGCCGCTTTTGAAACGACGTTTACCGCCTCACTGAGCTTGTCTCTCTGACAGACGAAGTTCATTTTCATTTCCTTTCTTTTCTTAACTTTAAAGAAGTATAAGCAGTAGTAGCCGTTAATTTGTTTAAAACCTTAAATACTTCTTTTGCTGCTTGAAAAAACGCTGTTCAAATTTTTTATAAAGCGCTGTTTAAAAGTAAAATATTATAAACACAGTCGAATTTTCGTTTTTTTCGGTTTTTGAAACGGTGGAAAACGATTAAAAATTTGTTTATAACTCTGTTTAAAATTCTTTCTTTATGTTTTCCATCATCTCATGTATTATCTGATTAAATTTCGAGTCGGTTTCGAGCTTTTCTTCAATTACCTTTATCGAATGAAGAACTGTGGAATGATTTTTTCCTCCGAACTCGTCCCCGATTATGGATAGAGATGTATCGGTCATTTCGCGTGTTATGTACATGGCAACCTGTCTTGCAATCAGTATTTCCGCTTTGCGCTTTGCGCTGTAAATATCGTCCTTTGAAATATTGTAGTAGCGCGAAACATGGTCTACAATCATTTCGGGAGTTATGGTTGTATTTACGTTTTCCTTTATAACTGACTGAATGACATTTTGAATGATACCTATTGATGGGGGCTGGTCGCTGAAAATCAACGAATATGCCTTTATTTTTTTAACCGCGCCCTCAAGCTCACGTACATTATTTTTTAGCTTTGTTGCTATGTAAGCAACAACATCGTCTGAAAGATTAAGGCTGAGGGATTCCGCCTTGCGTTTAATGATGGCAACGCGTGTTTCGTATTCGGGCGGCTGGATATCTGCGATAAGTCCCGATTCAAAGCGGGTTTTAAGCCTGTCCTCCAGTGTCGCCATGTCTTTGGGAGGACGGTCTGAAGTTACGATTATCTGTTTTTTAGCCTCATACAGTGCTTCAAATGTATGGAAAAATTCAAGCTCGGTAGAAACCTTTCCGCTTATAAACTGAATATCGTCTACAAGAAATACGTCTACATATCTGTATTTATTGCGGAATTCCGCCTGCTGGCTGTTGCGGATTGCCTGTATAATCTCGTTCATGAATTCTTCGCCCTTGACAAGCATAATGGTGGATTCGGGGCGGTTTTTCTTAATTTCGTTTGCAATGGCGCACAAAAGGTGTGTTTTTCCGAGTCCCGATCTTCCGTAAATGAAAAAAGGGTTGTAAGCGCCGGCGGGGTTGTTTGCAACCGCTATTGAGGCGGCATGAGCGAATTTATTTTCGTCACCTACAACGAAATTTTCAAATGTCAGCTCTTCGTTCAGATTACCGATTTCTTTTTCCTCAAATTTAAAATCCTCCGCGTCCTTTATCTGAAGCGGGTTTGAAACCTTACGGCTCACATCTTCTTCAGACAAAATAACCGCTGTCACATCAAAGCCCATGGCCTCGGACAGCGCTCTTTCTATCTCGTCTTTAAACTTATTGTTTATAAGTACTTTCTGAAAGTTGGACTGTGCATATATATAAGCCGTATCGTTTTCAAAACGGATAGGGCGCAGCAGCTTTATCCAGCTTTCGTATGATGTTATAGTAATTCTGTCACGAATAATAGACAGCGCCTTTTCCCATACATCATTAAATGAATCCATGTCAATTCTCCTTATTATTTATACATCTTAAATTATACCATATATTAATGAAATTTGCAATAATTAATATAACTATATATTTAGTAGTATTATATATGTTATATGTGTAAAATGCGTACAAATGATGAAAAAAGGCACTGTCTGAAATAATAACAGACGGTGCCTTTAAATATTAAAAATATCTTATTTAAACGGAAATCTTTACTTAATATTTTACCGAACGCAGAGAAACAAGATGTTTGCCTATTTCGGAAAGATAAATAAGACCTGCGCGCCTCAGCTCAACAGGACCGGGAGGACATATCTCAAAGCTCAGATTTCCTCTGTAATTCACATCGTCAAGTGCTTTCATGAACTCCTCCCAATTAATACGCATCGGCTTTATGCCGTGGGGAGCCTGATGTGCCGAATACGGGAACGTGTGCAGATCGCTTATTCCGTCGACATCGTGCGTGTGCAAAACTGCCAGCTTATCGCCGCAGATACGTACCATTTCGCATGGGTCATCCTGTGTCAGCGGTGCATGACCGACGTCAACGCAGATTCTGAACCTGTCACCTAAAACATTGCACATATCTACCATTTCCTGTGCATGGGAAAGAATCGTAGAACATATATGACCGTAAACCGGGTCACATACCCACATGTTTTCAATGCAGCAGTAAACGTCGTATTCCTCAAGCGTCGGAATTAATCTCTTGTAAAATTCAACCGACTTGTCAAATGCTTCCTGCTTTAAAAGATCGTAGCGTCTGCCGGGCAAAATAATCGGATGTACAACGCAGTATTTGCTGCCCAGATAATGTGTGGCTTTAATTGACGCGATCTGGCGTTTTACGATTTCGTCATAGTCAAAGTCGTAATTACGCGGATGTCCGGAAAAAGCAGAATGGGTCTGCCCGATTTCAAAATCCGCCTTTTGTGCACATTCGCGCAGCATTGTAAAATGCTCCTTTATTTGCTCGTCTGTAACATTGTCGATGTCTCCGAACATTCCGTTTCTGTCAAAATAACGTCCCAGAGAAAGGTCAGTTGCGTCAAAACCGCAGTCCTTGAGATACTGAAACTGCTCTTTTTCGTCAACGGGTGTGCAGTTTATAACAGATAGCTTCATAACAAAAATCTCCCTTTTGTAACGGCGGTGCCGTATTTCAAACAAAGTATACCAAAGCATTAAAGTATTTTCAATAGAAATTCGTTATTATTTCCATTATTTTATTGACAAAATCTTTATGTTGGATTAATATAATATAAAACAATTAACCCTTGAGGGAGTAGTTTGCACGAAAGTGTGGCGCTGTCAACAGCATGGCGGTTTTTTTGCCGTCTGGCATCGTCTTAAATAACCAGACTCATGTGCGGAATTTGCCGCGGCGGACATAATTTGCCGCGCTTTGGCAAATACTGTACATGGGTTTTTGTTTATATAGCAAAAAGGAGATTTTGACTATGAATTTCTATTCAAATGACAGCCGCGAGGTGCTGCATGAGCTTGCGTCCTCCGAAAAAGGCCTGTCAGAGCAGTCGGCATTATCGCGCGCGGAAAAGTACGGTAAAAATTTGCTTGCCGAAAAAAAAGGTCCCGGCATTATAAAGCGGTTTTTCATGCAGCTTGCCGATCCGATGATAATTGTGCTGCTGGCAGCGGCGGCACTTTCAGGAGTAACGGCGGTTTACGGCGGCGAGTCGCTGGCGGACGTATTTATAATTCTGTTTGTTGTCGTGCTCAATTCAGTTTTGGGCGTCGTTCAGGAAAGCAAAGCTGAAGAGGCAATCGCCGCGCTGAAAACAATGACTGCGGCACATTCCAAGGTGCTTCGCGACGGAAAGCTTAGTTCGATAAAAAGCGAGGACCTTGTTCCGGGCGACGTGATTTTGCTGGAGGCGGGCGACGCCGTTCCGGCAGACGCAAGAATACTTGAATGTGCGTCGATGAAGGTTGAGGAGTCGGCGCTGACCGGTGAATCGGTACCTGTTGTCAAAACGTCGGATGTAATCGGCGACGAGAACGTCAAGGTGGCGCTCGGTGACCGTAAAAATATGGTATATATGGGCTCTACCGTGGTTTACGGCCGCGGAAGCGCGGTTGTTTGCAATACCGGAATGAGCACCGAAATGGGCAAGATTGCCGATGCACTTTCAAAAGCGCAGGACAATGCCACACCGCTTCAGAAAAAGCTTGCGGGACTGTCAAAGATACTCACTCTTTTGGTTTTGGGAATATGCATTGTTATTTTCGGCGTGGGTCTGTGGAAGACGGGCAGCGTTACGACAGACAGCGTGCTTAAATCCTTTATGCTGGCAATAAGCCTTGCAGTTGCAGCTATTCCCGAAGGGCTTGCTGCGGTTGTTACAATCGTTTTGTCAATCGGCGTTACAAAAATGTCTAAGCAAAACGCAGTTATAAGAAAGCTTACGGCGGTTGAGACGCTGGGCTGCGCGCAGGTCATTTGCTCCGACAAAACGGGAACGCTTACGCAGAATAAAATGACGGTTGTTGAGGTTTTCGGTGAAAACGAGGACGCGCTGGGCAGAGCTATGGCTCTGTGTACAGACGCGGAGTACGATAATGACGCAAAAACCGCTGTCGGAGAACCGACCGAGTGTGCGCTTGTAAATTATGCAGCAAAAATCGGGCTTGATAAAAACGAGCTTAAAAAGGAAACTCCGCGTGCGGGAGAGGCCCCGTTTGATTCAATGCGCAAAATGATGACGACGGTTCATGACGCGGGCGGCAAATTTATACAGTACACAAAGGGTGCGCCGGACGAAATTCTTCGCCGCTGTACCCATGTTATGACAAGTGATGGTGTTGCAAAGCTTACCGATGAAAAGCGCGCCGAAATAATGGCAAAAAACAAGGATATGGCTGACAGGGCGCTGCGTGTTCTGGCGGGTGCCGTGCGCGAGCATGAGAAGCTCCCGGAGGATATGTCGCCCGATGCTTTGGAAAAGGAGCTTGTTTTCCTCGGTCTTTACGGTATGATTGATCCTATCCGCCCCGAGGTAAAGGCGGCGGTTGATAAATGCCGCGACGCAGGTATACGCGCCGTTATGATAACGGGCGACCATATAGATACCGCCGTTGCCATTGCAAAGGATTTGGGTATTCTAAACGACCCGTCACAGGCTGTCATGGGTCAGGCTCTTGACAGTATGAGCGATGAGGAACTGGACAAAAACATTGAAAAATACTGTGTTTATGCGCGGGTTCAGCCGGAACACAAGGTGCGTATTGTTTCCGCATGGGAGCGGCGCGGCAAGGTAACGGCAATGACCGGTGACGGCGTAAACGACGCGCCGTCAATCAAAACCGCTGATATCGGAATCGGTATGGGTATCACCGGCACCGACGTCACCAAAAATGTCGCGGATATGATTTTGGCTGATGACAATTTTGCGACAATAGTTGCCGCTGTCGGTGAGGGACGGCGCATTTACGACAATATAAGAAAATCCATTCAGTTTCTTCTGTCCTCAAATCTCAGCGAGGTAATCGGCATTTTTACCGCTACCATGCTTGGAGTTGTGCTGCTGGAACCGGTGCATATTCTGTGGATTAACCTCATAACCGACAGCCTGCCCGCGCTTGCGCTGGGCATGGAGGAGGGCGAGCGCGACGCGATGAAGCGTCCGCCGCGGAACTCAAAAGAGGGTATTTTTGCAGGTGGCGTCGGGTTTGATGTTATTTATCAGGGTCTGTTTGTTGCAATTTTGACCCTTGCAGCATATTTTGTCGGACATTATATTGAGGCGGGCGTTTGGGAGATAGCACGCAGTCACGACGGTATAACGATGGCGTTTCTGACCCTTTCCATGGCTGAGATTTTCCAGTCCTTCAACATGCGCAGCAGACGGCAGTCGATATTTACGATAAAAAGACAGAACAAATGGCTCTGGGGTGCGGCGGGTCTTGCGCTGTTGCTGACAACTGCGGTAATTTACGTTCCGTTTCTTGTGAAAATGTTCTCCTTTACACCCATTTCCGTAACTGAGTATTTTGTTGCTCTCGGTCTTGCGTTTCTTATAATCCCGCTTGTTGAGATTGTTAAATTCATTCAGAGACGGCTGGGTAAGTAATGTAATTAAAAAACCGGCTTGGATTGTTCCAAGCCGGTTTTTATATTCCAACTCTGTATACTATAAGTCCGTTTTGCCGTGCATACTGTACGGTATACGCAGTTCCGCCGTAATTTTTTTTAAGGTATGCAATGCATGCGGAGCTTTCACCCACCATTTTTCGGTTGCGCTCGTGCATACAGGTTCGCACATATGCAGGATACATCACCTCCACGCTGTCCGCAAAAAGTTTTACCTCCTGATACGCCGCCTTTTGAATAAAGGAAAAATACTTGTCCTGATCTCCGCACGGGAGTATCAGCCGCAGCTTTATATCCGCAAGCTCGCGCTTCAGTCTCAGCACCGTTTCTGCGCAAAGCTGGTCATATCCTATCGCTCCGCCGCAAATGAAGATACGGTAACCGCGCCCGTAAAGCATACGGATGGCATGTTCGGTCTGAGAGGTTATCATTTCGGCGTCCGCCGCCGGCACGTTTCTGTGCCCCGTAAAACAGCATGTTATTTCTTTGTTCATTTTCCGATTTAGTCCTGCCTTATTTGTTTTATGTATTTTCAGCGTTGAATTTGAGGGTAAATTCAGAAAACTTTCCCAGCTCGCTTTTAACGGTAAGCTCTGCGCCGATGATACGGGCGCTTTCCTTTGCAATCGCAAGCCCCAGCCCGGTGCCCCCCGTATCTCTGCCTCTGGATTTATCGGCGCGGTAAAAGCACTCGAAAATATGTTCCATGTCTTCGGGCGCTATCCCCTGCCCGTTATCGCGCACATGTATGCAGGTTTGTTCGTCCTTACACACACGCACGCTTATTTCGCCGCCGGGACGGCTGTATTTTACTGCGTTTGACAGAAGATTGTAAATTATTGTTTTTATAAGCTCTCTGTCAGATAAAACGCTGCCGCTGCCGGTTATGTAAACCGTAAGACCTTTTTTGTCGCTCTCTATCTTAAGCGTGTCCGCAACGTCGCCGCACAGTTTAAACAGGTCTACCTGCTCATGCGCGGCCGGCTGCTGCTCTAATTTTGACAGGTACAGCAGCTGACCGACAATGCCGGCCATCCGATCCGCTTCGCTGTCAACTGTTGCAAGAAAGCGGCACTGCGTTTCCCTGTCAACGTTTAGTGTGCGCAGCGTTTGGCTGTAGCTTTTTATTACGGTAAGCGGTGTTTTCAGCTCATGCGATACGTTTGCGACAAACTCGCGCTGTGCCTGCTCTGCTCTTTCAAATTCGTCAAAGTCGTTTTGTATCTGCCTGCCCATTTCGTTAAAGACGGTGCAGAGACTGCCGATTTCATCGCGGGTTTTAACATCTATCTGCTTAAACTGTCCTCTCGACATGTCGCGTGCGCCCTTTTCGAGCTTTTTGATTGACGCGGTCAGCCGCTTTGAGATAAAAAAGCTCAGTGCCGCCGCAAGCGCCACGCCGAAAAGCAGCGCCTGTAAAAACAAGAGCGATACGTCCCGCAGCTGCGAGAAAAGCTCGCGTCTTGTGTCAACAACATATACCGTATATCCATCCCCTAAGCTGAATGCAAAGTCCAGCGCGTCCGATGTGAGGTCACGGTCGGTGCTGAAGCCGCCGTCAAGCACCTGCTTTAAATTGCTTGTCATTTTTAAAATTCCGCCGGTGCGGGAGCTTTTAATGACGTTTCCGTCCTTTAGTATATAGTAGTCGCGCTGCGAATTCTGATTTAAAACGCTGTCGGAATCCTCAAGATATGTCAGCAGCGGCGAAATATCTCCGTCAAAGTCGCGGCAGATGTCAAAAAACCGCTCGTTTTCAAAAACAAGTGTAACTGTCCGCTCAAAATTCCGATAGTAGCCCAGCGTTAAGTTAACAATGAGCGCCGCGCCCACAAACGTTAGCACTGCCGCCGTGATAAGCAGCATGGCAAGATTTAGTTTTGTGCTGATTTTTTTCATATAATATAATATCCCGCCCCGCGGCGGCTGAGAATTATCTCAGGCTCTGACGGTGTTTTTTCCACCTTGGCGCGCAGTCTTCCGATTGCCACGTCAACCGTGTGCAGGTCGCCTAAAAAATTATTGTAGCCCCACACCTTTTCCAGTATCTCCTCGCGGGATACGACACGTCCCCTGTTTTGGACAAGAAGCATAAGTATTTCATATTCCTTTTTGCTGACCGAAATTTCCTCTCCGTTTTTGGAGACCGCCATTTTATCGGCGTTTATTTTAAGGTCACCTGCCGAAAAAATTGTCTCCTCACGCGGCTTTTTCTCTGTTCGTGCAAGGTTTACCTTTATGCGTGCAATAAGCTCGTTCACCGAAAACGGCTTTGTCACATAGTCGTCCGCCATCAGAGACAGCCCTTTAAGCTTATCCTCCTCGCTGTCCAGCGCGCTGAGAATAATAACCGGCATATCGGATACTTCCCGCAGCCGCTGCAGCACCTCAAAGCCGGAAAGCGACGGCAGCATAAGATCCAGCACCAAAAGATCAGCGCCCTCATTTATCAGACGTAAGAGCCCCGCTTTTCCGTCGCTCTCCGCCGTCGTTTCAAAGCCCGCCGCTTTAAGATTGAATTCTATGATAGAGGAAATGCTGATATCGTCCTCAAGAATAAATATCTTTTTCATCAGTCGTCCCTTTTTACCATCATTTCCTGATATTCCGCCATTGTCATAATAACCTGTCTTGGCTTTGCGCCCTCGTACGGACCTATTATGCCCTTTTCCTCCATAGTGTCGATAATGCGAGCCGCTCTTGCGTAACCCAGCGAGAACTTGCGCTGCAAGACGGAGGTGGAGGCCTTTCCGCTTTCGATTACAAAAGCAACGGTCTGCCAGAACATTTCGTCCAGATCCTCGCCGCCGTCACGGTCTGCGGGCGCGCCGCCATCCTGTTTTGTATAGCTTTCCATGGCGTCGTTAGCGCTTTGATCATAGTCTGCAGTGCCCGAATGGCGTTTTACGTATTCTACCACCGTCTCGACCTCCTCGTCGCTTACAAAGCAGCACTGTATGCGCCGCGCCGAATTCATTGTTCTGCCTTTGAACAGCATGTCGCCTTTGCCCAAAAGCTTTTCCGCGCCCGAACCGTCCAAAATGACGCGGGAATCAATCTGGGAGGTGACGGCAAATGCGATGCGTGAGGGGACGTTTGCCTTGATAAGACCCGTCACGACATTGACGGAAGGGCGCTGCGTCGCGATTATCAGATAAATGCCGGCGGCGCGCGCTTTTTGACAGAGGCGGACGATATAGTCCTCCACCTCCTTGGCGCAGACCATCATGAGGTCGGCAAGCTCGTCAATTACAATTACAATCTGAGGTACCGTCTCGCACACATCGGAGTGCTTTTGCGCATAGGCGTTGTAGCCGTGAATATTGCGCACGTTGACGCTGAAAAACAGGTTGTAGCGCCGTTCCATCTCGTTTACCGCCCACTGTAATGCCCCCGCCGCTTTTTTGGGGTTGGATACTACGGGAACGATAAGGTGCGGAATTTTGTTGTATACCTCCAGTTCCACCACCTTGGGGTCAATGAGTATCAGCTTTACGTCTTTCGGAGACGCCTTGTACAGCAGCGACATAAGTATTGTGTTTATGCACACCGATTTACCTGAGCCTGTCGCGCCCGCGACAAGCAGATGCGGCATGTCGGACAGGTCGCCGTACACAAGGTTGCCCGAGATGTCCTTGCCGAGGGCAACGGTCAGCGGGTTACTGCTGTTTGCAAATTCATCGGAGTCTAAAAGCTCTTTTATGTAAACCATGCTTTTTTTCTTGTTGGGAATTTCTATTCCGACTGCCGCCTTGCCCGGAATGGGCGCTTCAATTCGGATGGAGGTTGCCGCAAGCGACAGCGCGATGTCGTCTGACAGCGAGGTAATTTTGGATACGCGCACACCCTTGCTGGGCGCCAGCTCATAGCGCGTTACAATCGGTCCGATTGCCGCGCCCACCATTGTCGCCTCTATGCCGAAGTCATGCAGCGTCTGAATGAGCTTTTGCTCTGTCTGCGCAAGCTCCGTTTTGGAAATTCCGGTTGCCGCACGCGGCGTTTCAAGCAGCGATGTGGGCGGAAAAATGTAGCTCTCGTCCGTTTTTGCATCTACTGCCGCGGTTTTTGCTGCGCCAAATGAATCGCTTTTTGTAAACACAGATGTCCGGGATGGGGTTTTGTCCGTTTTGTCTGCATTGTTAAAAACGCCGCTTTTGTCAATATTTCCGACAACCATGTCGGCGGTGGTTATGTACTCGTCGCGGTTTATGTCGTCATGTACAAAAAACGGCATGGGAGATGTCTGCTCGACTTCGGCTTCATCCTTGCCGGCGCCCGTAAAGATATCTGAGCCTGGCATGTCCCCTTGTTCGGCGTTGTTGCTTTGTTCCGAAAATTCCGTTTCCTCGTCCACAAAAATATCTATTTTATTTTTCTTTTTCGGTTTTTCGATATGCGGCTTTACAACCTCCGGCTCGTCCGGGTCTGCCGCCTCGCGCTCAAACGGAGCGCGCAGCTTTTTCCAAATCTGATATAGGGTTATATCGAAAAATGTGAGAGCGCAAATCAGCGCCGCCGTAATAAACAGTATGGCAAAGCCGATTTTTGTCAAAAGGCATATAAGAGGATATGCAAAAATTCCGCCGATGATTCCCCCGGCGCGGTTTACCATATCCGGTATCCCCCTTGTGAAAAACTGACCGAAGGAGAACGACCCGAAATAATCGCCGCTTTCAAAAAGATAGCATACGCCGGCAAGCGATATTACAAGCACAAGCCCGGTCCACAGCCGGGTAGGCGTGGACACGCGCCGGCTCTCCCTTGCAAGCTCGATTCCCAGCCACAGCGTCAGCGCAGGCAGGAGATATGAGACAAATCCGAAGGCGCCTTTGAACAGAGCGCGCAGGAACGTGCCGAATACGCCTAAAAAGTTGTGGTACACCGATAGAATGAGCAGCACCGTCAGTGCAAAAAAGATAACGGACAGCACATTATCCCGCACCTCGCGCCTGATAGGCTTGCGCTGTGCCGGTGTATTCTTGCCCGCCGCGGATTTCGTTGCGGGTCTGTTTTTTGTATTTCTTTTATTTTTGACTGCCATTTTCTCACCTAAAAACTCAGATTATAAAGCTCATGACAACTGCGCCCGCACCTACAATCGCGCAGTAGTATACAAACCATCCGAAGCGGTCTTTTTTCGTTACGTACTGAACAAGCTTTACCGCTAAAATGCCGAACACGGCGGCGGTGACAATGCCGATTATGTACGGCAGGATAAGAGAGCTGTCAATTCCCGTTTTTACAATATCCCTGACATTCAGAATATTGGCGCCGATGACGGCCGGAATTCCTAAAATAAAGGAAAATTCAACCGCCGTTTCACGGGTAAAGCCCATGTTGATGCCCGCGGCAATGGTCGAACCGCTGCGGGAGAGTCCGGGCAGCGTCGCTGTCATCTGAAACAGACCGATTTTGAGCGCCTGCACCGGGGTCATGTCGCGAATTTCTTTTTTCCCCTGTACGCTGTGGTCGGCGATAAAGAGAAGTCCCGCCGTTACAAGCAGCATGATGCCGACAGGCAAAAGCCCTGTCATCTTACTCTCGATAGTGTCGTTTACGAATATTACAAGTATTAACGGAAGCGTGGCGATTATCACAAATATATCCATGAGCTGGTACTTATTTGCTTTTTTGAACTTGAATTTACCTGAAAAAATCTGAGCGAGCATTTTGAAAAGCTCAATGACCATGCCCGCTATCGTTTTGCGGTATACTGCAAAAACCGCAATTAGTGTGCCCAGATGCAGGAGAATGTCAAAGGTCATGTCCCCCGACAGTTTTTCAAGTCCCGGCAAAAATGTCTTAAAAATCACAAGATGTCCCGAGCTGGATATCGGAAGAAATTCCGCCAGTCCCTGTATAATTCCGAGTATAACCGAGCTGAGTATAGTCATATTTTCCTCCGATAGCTTTACATATATAATCATTATATCATACTGATTTATAATTTACTACTCTTTTTTGATTTACTTAGTTTATTAAATGTTGACTTTAATCAAATCAGAATATATAATATCCGATATCTATACCGAAAGGACATACCCTGAGAATGCTTGACAATAATTTTTTTAAGGAACCGATGCCTGTGCCGGAGCAGACAACGCCGCTTGATTTGCCGGTGACGATAGAACCGGTGCTTTCGTTTCACAGCGACGACCCGCTGATAAAAGGAGCGCTTATGCTTTTTATCCGTGATTTTGAGCGCTATCACGGTGTTAAGATAAAAATAACAGACTCTGAAAAAAACGCGGGTTTTGTTCTTTTCCGGAAGAAGGCAGAGGAGCTTAACCTGAAAGAACCGTCTGTATTTGAGGAATGCCGCGCGGAAAACTACTCGATCGTATTGAAAAACGGCAGGATAGTTTTAAATTATATCGGGCTTAAAAGTCTAAATCATGCGCTTGCCGCGCTTTTGCGGCTTTCAAAGATAAAAGACGGCAGAATCTTTTGGAATTACTCCGAGCTGCTGGACGGCCCGCAATGTAAATACCGCGCTTTTCACGTGGACTTGGGCAGAAATTTTCACAGTGTCGGCAGACTTTTTGAGTATATCGACATGTGTTTTTGCTATAATCTGAGTCATTTGCACCTGCACTTTAACGAAAATCAGAGCTATACCCTGCCGTCAAAGCTGTATCCCAAGCTATCCACCAAGGACCGCCACTATTCGTTTGAGGAGATACGCGAACTGAACAGATACGCGCTTCGCCGCGGGGTAAGCCTTGTGCCGGAGGTGGATATTCCGGGGCACTGCAATGCGTTCGGGGCGGCGTATCCCAAGCTGTTTGGCACAAGCGGGGTTATCTGTCAGCATGAAGATTCGATGAAAGCGGTGCGTAAGATAGTTGAGGAGGTCTGCGCGATGTTCCCCTACTCCGAGTATATCCATGTCGGCGGTGACGAGGCGGATATCCTAAAGTGGACTGAGTGTGAAAAATGCCTTGCTTACTTTGAGACGATTGACAAAGCGGCGGTGGACGCATTTAAAGCCGGAGGGGACGGCCGCGCGCTTGCCGAGCGCATGCTCGCGCACTTTATTAATGTAACGACCGACGTTGTTTTCAAGGCGGGTAGAACTCCTATTGTGTGGGAGGGCTTTAACAAGTGCGTAAATGATCTTATATCCCGCAAAATCGTTGTTATGAGCTGGGAAAATTATTACCAGACGACTGACGAGCTTTTGGAGGCAGGCTTTGATATTATAAACTGCTCATGGAATCCGCTGTATATCGTCACTCCCAAAAAAATGTGGAGTCCGGCGGAAATTATGGATTGGGATATTTTCAGGTGGACGCCCGTTCACCCCGATTCTCCCTATATCGGTCAGACTCTGAATATTGACAAGGGATTTAAAAAACAAATTTGGGGTGCGCAGCTGCACGCATGGGGCGACTCTCTTGCAAAGGCGTTTGAGGATGTCGAGCAGGGCGTTGCAAAGGAGACGGAAAACATTGCAAATCGTCTTCCGGCGCTTGCTCTTAACCTCTGGAATACTCCTCAGATGAAGGAGAAAATCCTAAAGAAAATGCAGTGAGATGTCAGGTGCAAAATATTAATATCACGCGCGGTTTTATAACCGCGCGTGTTTCTGTTTTGACTTGATATTTGTTCATAAATATTTCCTCGGCGCTTGACACATTTTCGTAAAAGATGTATAATATTAAAAGCTATGCTGTATATAAATTCAAACAAAGGGAGGACATTATGACTGCATTAACAGTAGTTATCATTGCGGTCGCCGCTGCCCTTGTTGCCGGATTTATTGCTTTTATATGTGGATTTTTTTACAGAAAATCGGTATCGGAAAAACAAATTGGTTCTGCTAACGATGAAGCGAGAAGAATTATCAATGAGGCGATAAAAACAGCTGACACGAAAAAGAAAGAAGCGATTCTCGAGGCTAAGGAACAGCTACATAAAGAGAGGACCGAACAGGAGCGCGAGATAAAAGAGCGCCGTGTCGAGGTGACAAGGCAGGAAAAGCGCCTGCAACAGAGAGAAGAAATTCTTGACAGAAAGTATGATAATCTTGACAGAAAAGAAGAACAGCTCAATTCAAAGCTGAAAAAGGCGGAGGAGCTGCAGCAGGAAATGGAGGAGCAAAAGCGCGCGCAGATTGCGGTGCTGGAGCGCATTTCCGGCTATACTGCGGAGGCGGCAAAGGCGGAGCTTTTGCATGAGCTTGAGCAGCAGCTTGAGCATGACTATGCCGTTAAAATTGCGGAGCATGAGGCGCGGTATGCCGAAAATGCCGACGAGAAGGCAAGAAATCTTCTGTCACTTGCAATTCAGAAGTGTGCCGCTGATCATGTTGTCGAGTCTACCGTTTCGGTTGTTGCGTTGCCCAGTGACGAAATGAAGGGCCGTATAATCGGGCGTGAGGGACGCAATATCCGCTCGCTTGAGACAATAACCGGCGTTGATCTTATAATCGATGACACGCCCGAGGCGATAACGCTGTCAAGCTTTGACCCCATTCGCCGCGAAATTGCAAGACTTACGCTTGAAAAGCTTATTTCGGACGGACGCATCCATCCTGCGCGTATTGAGGAAACGGTAGAAAAAATGAAGCGCGAGCTGGATATCACCATTAAAAAAGAGGGCGAGCGCGCTGTTTTTGAAACGGGTGTTCACGGTCTGCATCCTGAGGTTATAAAGCTGCTCGGCAGACTTAAATACAGAACAAGCTACGGTCAGAATGTGCTTAATCATTCCATTGAGGTAGCGCAGCTGTGCGGGATTATCGCGTCGGAGATGGGAGAGGATGTTACGCTTGCAAAACGCGCGGGTCTTCTGCACGACCTCGGAAAGAGCGTTGATTTTGAAATGGAGGGTTCTCATATTCAAATCGGCGTTGAGCTTGCTAAAAAATACAAGGAATCGCACGGAGTTATCCATGCTATTGAGGCGCACCACGGCGATGTGGAGACAAAAACCAACATTGCCGCCATCGTTCAGGCAGCAGATGCAATTTCAGCGGCAAGACCCGGTGCCAGACGCGAAAATCTTGAAAATTATATCAAGCGTCTTGAAAAGCTTGAGGAAATTGCCAACTCCTTTGACGGAGTTGAAAAGACATATGCAATCCAGGCGGGCCGTGAGATACGCATAATGGTAAATCCGGAACAGATTTCCGATGATAAGCTTGTTTTGCTGTCCCATGATATTTGTAAAAAGATTGAAAATGAACTTGAATATCCGGGTCAAATTAAGGTTCATCTTATTCGTGAAAACCGTGCAATTAATTACGCAAAGTAAAAAAAATATATTAAAATACCGGCTGTATAAAAGCGGCCGGTGTTTTTTTATTTTATATATTGACTTATGTATGATTTCGTACTATACTGACTTGGTATGATTTCGTACATTAAGGAGAAGACTTATGCCAAAGTATATAGCAGAGCAGTTGAAGCGGTTTAATTATCTTACATCTGAGATAGATTCGGTTTATCATGAAGCAGCATTCAGATTAGGGATTTCCGACAGTGTTATGCAGATACTGTATGCTGTTTGCAACAAAGAAGGTGAATGTCCGATAAATTTTATTGTAAGCATGTTAGGTATTAAAAAGCAGACGGTGAATTCTGCGCTCAGAAAGCTTGAAAACGAAAATATAGTATGCCTGAAACCTATTGACGGTAAAAATAAGGCGGTATGCTTTACTGAAAAGGGCGCCGAGTTTGCCTTGGCGACCGTCGGACGCATAATAGAGATTGAAAACGAAATATTTGACAGTTGGATTCCGGACGAACGCGCGGATTATCTTAGACTTACGCAAAAATATTTGACCTCTCTTAAGGAAAAGGTGGAAAGGCTTTGATTATGAAAATTCAGTTATCTGACCATTTTACATATAAAAAGCTGTTCAGATTTACGCTGCCGTCAGTTGTTATGATGATATTTACTTCAATTTACGGCGTGGTGGACGGCTTTTTTGTTTCTAACTTTGTAGGAAAAACTCCGTTTGCGGCAGTCAACTTTATCATGCCGTTTCTTATGATACTGGGAGCTGTCGGGTTTATGTTCGGAACAGGAGGCAGTGCGCTTATTTCCAAAACAATGGGTGAAGGTGACCGTGTGCGGGCAAATCGTCTGTTTTCCATGTTTGTGTATATATCCGCAGCATGCGGAATAATTATTGCAGTGTTTGGCATAATTTTTCTGCGTCCGATTGCCGTTCTTTTGGGTGCTGAGGGAGTTATGCTCGAAAACTGTGTGGTTTACGGCAGAATTATTCTTTTCGCTTTGCCTGCATATATGCTTCAGTATGAATTTCAGAGCTTTTTTGTAACTGCCGGTAAACCGCAGCTGGGACTTACGGTTACAATTATATCTGGAGTTTCCAATATGGTGCTTGACGCACTGCTGGTGGCGGTGTTTGATTTCGGACTGTCCGGAGCTGCCGCGGCAACTGCAATAAGCCAGTGTATAGGCGGAATTGTGCCGGTAATATATTTTCTGTGTCCGAATTCCTCTCTTCTTCGGCTGACAAAGACAAAATTCTACGGCAGGTCGCTGCTTATCGGTTGTATAAACGGCTCGTCGGAGCTTATGTCCAACATATCCATGTCGCTTATAGGCATGCTTTATAACGTGCAGCTTATGAAGTTTGCCGGAGAGGACGGGGTTGCGGCTTATGGAGTTTTGATGTATGTCAATATGATATTTTTAGCCGCGTTTATCGGATACTCTGTCGGAACGGCGCCTGTCATAGGATATAGTTACGGAGCAAAAAACAGCGTTGAGCTGAAAAATATGTTTAAAAAAAGCTTTATTATAATCGGAACTCTTTCGGTGATAATGTTCGCGTCTGCGGAGCTTTTTGCAGTACCCCTTTCAAAAGTTTTTGTGGGATATGACCCATCTTTACTTGAAATAACTAAAAGAGGCTTTGTGATATACTCCTTTTCTTTCTTATTTGCGGGAATTGCAATTTACGGGTCTGCTTTTTTTACGGCACTCAACAACGGACTTATTTCCGCATTGATATCGTTTCTGCGAACATTGGTGTTACAGGTTGTCGCAGTGCTTATACTGCCTGTTATCTGGGGAGTCGACGGTATATGGATATCAATAGTCGCGGCAGAGCTTCTTGCGGCGGTCATTACAGTTATTTTACTTGCGGCAAAGCGTTCTCAATATCGGTATTGAAAAAATAAAATCAAAGTTGTATAATACAATTCTGAACAATATCGGGAGGGATTTGTATGGTAAAAAGCATGACCGAGGGCAGCCCTACCAAAGCAATTATCAGCTTTACGTTGCCGATACTTATAGGAAATGTATTTCAGCAGTTTTACAATATGGCTGATACTATAATTGTGGGTAAAACTCTGGGGTCTAAGGCGCTGGCAGGCGTCGGCTCTACAGGTACGATATCATTTCTGTTTTTCGGGCTGATCGCGGGAATGTCGGTTGGATTTACCGTGCTTACCGCGCAGAAGTTCGGCGCGGGAGATATGGACGCCATGCGCAAAACGGTCGGCTGCGCGGCTGTTCTGTCAGCGGTGATAACGGCGGTCATGACGGTTGTCACGGTTTTGCTTATGAATCCTCTTTTAAATATTATGAATACGCCTGACAGCTTTTACAGTGAGGCATATAACTACATAATCGTAATTGCCGCGGGACTCTTTGCTCAGGTAATGTACAATCTGCTGTCGTCCGTTTTGCGCGCGCTCGGAGACAGTCGCGCGCCGCTCTATTTTCTTATCATTTCTGCCCTGCTCAATATCGGGCTGGACTTTTGGTTTATTGCGGGCATTGGCATGGGAACCGAGGGCGCGGCGTATGCTACCGTTATTTCTCAGCTTGTGAGTTCGGTGCTGTGCTTTGTATATATTGTTAAAAAAGTTCCGGTTCTCCGTCTGAAGAAGTCGGATTTTCGTCCAGATAAAAGCATAATGCTCAATCAGCTGCGGCTTGGCTGCCCGATGGCATTGCAATACTCGGTGACCGCGGTAGGCGCGATGATTTTGCAGTCGGCGCTCAACCCGCTCGGACATATTGCGGTTTCCGGCTATACCGCTGCCAATAAAATTGAGCAGGTCGGTACTCAGGCATATGTTGCGTGCGGTACGACGATGGCGACGTACTGTGCGCAGAATACGGGCGCGGGGGAGCATTACCGTATCCGCCGCGGTTTTCGCAGTATAATGCTGCTGGCGGCGATTTATACAGTTATCATCAGCCCTCTTTTCTTTTTCTTCGGAAAGCATTTGACGGGGCTGTTTGTCAGCGAAGACGTTTTTCTTATTATGCCTTATGCCGATATGTATATTAAATACATGACGGTGTTTTTGATTCCTCTTGCCGTTGTGAATATATTCCGCAACGGTCTTCAGGGGGTCGGACTGGCGCTTATGCCGTTTTTGGGCGGCGTGGCGGAGCTTTTGGCGCGCTGGGCGGTTGCCGCATTAGGCGCGGCTCACAGCAGCTATCGTATAATATGCCTTGCAAGCCCGCTGGCGTGGATTGCGGCGGCTGTGCTGCTGCTTGCGGTTTATTATTTTAAAATAGTGCGTCGCCCGCAGTATAAAAAACCGAAAAATGAGGGCTGATATAGGGCATTAAAATATAATAAAATCGCGCCGACTCGGTGGGTTTACCCGGGCGGCGCTGTTTTTTATAATCTGCGTTAACGCGCGGGCTTGACTTATAAATATTATAATTATATAATGTAATTACATACTGAAAAAAGAGGTATCGAAATGAAAAGAGCAGTCTGCTTTTTAACGGTTTTTGTAATGTGTATTTCCCTTCTTGGCGGTATTTCGTTTGCCGCGGGCGGTATTTCCATCGAGGTTCAGCCCTCCGTATTTCTGTGCGGGGATATATACAATATCGTTTGGTCCACCAATGTGAACGGTACAGGATACGTCGATTATACATATGAAGGCAAGGATTACAGGGTGTATGATGAGGAAGCTGGCGTCGTGCGCACCGACGATTATATACATACCGTATCCGTGCCGGTGGAGCATCTGAATGCCGCGGGGGAATACAGCGTTACCTCCGTTGCGGTTTCTTCCCGCACTCCGTACAGCGTAAATTACGGAGATTCGTGCACCGAGACGCGCGGATTTACAAGCTATCACGGTCAGGAGGAAATCAATATATGGACTCTTTCCGACCTGCACCGAACACCGACCAATGATATAATGAATTACGTAAACAAGGCTGTGTCGCATCTCAAGGGCGGATCGCCCGACCTTATCATGCTTCTGGGGGATATCTGCAATGATATGCAAAGTAAGGACTATGCGGAGATAGGTATTTTCGACACGGCGGCGCAGCTGTCCGGCGGTACCGTTCCCTGCGTGTATACGCGCGGAAACCATGAAACCCGCGGTGAGTTTTCGGGATATCTGCTTCAGTATCTGCCTTCAGATACCGGCGAATTCTATTTTACGTTTGAATATGGTCCGATGTCATCGGTTGTTTTGGATTTCGGCGAGGACAAGATCGACACCCATCCCGAATATTCCGGGCTTGTTGACTACAATAATTATCGTATCGAGGAAAACGACTGGCTGGGTACCGTTCAAGACTATGGCGGTGAGCCGGCCTATCGAATCGCGTTCTGCCACGGACCGAATATTATCAATCATTTCGGCTTTAACTGGCTGAGCAATCTGTCCGCAATAGGCACGGATCTGCTTGTCGCGGGACATTATCACGGCATTGAGATGTGGGAGCCGGGCGGCAAAAATTCGTCAAGCTGTACGGATTTTCCGATAATGCTTGACGGTTCGCATGTCAATAATGCGGGATTTATTGCAAGTCAGCTTTTGCTGAAGGACGGAAAAATCACCTGTTACGGAGTGTCCGATACGGGAGAACAAAAGCTGTCATATGAGCTGACGGCGGGCGGAAATGTTAAAGACCAAAGCGAAAGCGCGGCTGAGAGCTTATCCTCTTATGCCGTCGCCGGTGCAGAGGCGGACTTAATTGAAAACGTTTCCGTTCCCACAGCCTACGGTAAACCGGTGAGCAGCGTGATTAAGGGTGCGGCTGCCGACTTCGGCTTTATTACAAAGCCTACCGTTTTCGATACAGGAGATACATATACGGTTGCATGGGCGACGACCGAGGGTAAAAACTCCATGGGCGAGGTTCACCTTGTCTATGAGGGCAGAGAGCATCGGTTTACCGATTCTGAGGGCGGCACGCTGCGCTGTCTGTCCAATATGCATGCGGTTCGTATCCCGAAAAAGTATCTTGAAAACAACTCCTATGAGGTCGTTTCCCAGCACATAATAAAACACGGTGCATACTCGGCTCAGAAAGGTCCGCTTGTCACCTCCGGCTATCTTGAATTTTCCGGATACAGCGGACAGCAGGAAATTGAGATGCTTATGGTGAGCGATCTGAATTCCGACAGAACACTTATTCCGAAAATCCGTGCGGCGGCAAGCGGGTATGACCTCTTAGTGCTGGGCGGGAATATATTGAAAAACGCCGGAAGCGACAGTGATGTTATAAGCGGCTTGCTCTATAATGCCGGTATGCTTACGGGCGGAAAAATTCCCGTTGTGTTCCTTCGCGGAGAAAATGAGACTTTGGGCGAATATGCGCCCTACCTCACCCGAATTGTGCGCAATTCCACCCGCCAGTTTTATGAGGCGGTTCAGTACGGTCCTGTTTCTATGCTGATTCTTGATACCGCAGGGCTTTATCCCGACGACAGCAGTGCATATAACGGGCTTGCCAGCTTTGAATCGGTTCGTGCAAAGCAGCAGCAGTGGCTTGATAATCAGTCCTACGGCGACGCACAGTATAAGCTTGCGCTTGCACATGCGCCGGTTATTCATGACCAGCTAAGCTATAAATACAGTCGCACGCTTAATATGCTGGGCACCGACCTTGCACTGTTTGCTCATGAACAGACGTCCGCTTTCTATGACGCCGGGTATCATAATCAGAATTTTGTCAGCGCAGTGAACGGAAGCTATTTCACTGACGGTACGGTGGGTACTCTTGTAAGCTTTGGCGGCGGACAGATAACGCTTAAAACACTCGGTGAAAACGGCACGGTCAAAGCTCAAAAGACTTTCGCGACTTCTGATAATGAGCTTGCGGAGTTTACAGACGTCCCGCACAACCGCTGGTATACGGATGCTGTGAATTATGCGCATACGCAGCTGCTGATGCGCGGCGTTACGGAGGACAGCTTTCAGCCGTCCTCAGAGCTTACCCGCGGTATGGCGGTGACGGTACTGGCACGTCTTGCGGATGTCGATACCGAGGCTTTTGAAGACAGTCCGTCGGCGTTTTCTGACGTTGAGCAGAGCCGTTACTATGCGGGCGCCGTACAGTGGGCGGCGCAAAACAAAATTACAAACGGTACGGATGCCGGGCAGTTTTCGCCTGATGAGCCGCTCACGCGGCAGATGCTTTGCGCCATGATATACCGCATGTATTCGGATGAATATGAGCTGTCAAAGGAGGACTGCGGCTTTGCTGATTTTGATGAGGTCAGTGCGTATGCCAGGGATGCGGTCGCGGCGCTTGCTGCGGCGGGTGTTATAAACGGCATGGGCAGTAATGAATTTCAGCCGAAAACCGCCGTTACCCGCGCAATGCTCGCACAAATTATATATAACGGTAAATTTTAAAGGGCAAAATTTGATTTGAGACTGATAGTAATTGCATCGGGCAGCAGTGCAAATGCTGCCGTAATTGAAAATAACGGCGCCGCGGTCCTTGTGGACTGCGGCGTAACGCTGAAGACGCTGAAATACGGGCTTGCAAAAGCGGGGCTTTCACTTTCCGATTTATGCGCCGCATTTATAACCCACAGACATTCTGATCATATAAAGGGACTGCCGGTGCTTGCGCGCGCGGCGGATATTCCGATTTATTCTGCTGTGGATATCGGACTGTGCAGTCGCTTTGAAGATAAAATGACGCTTAGCGGTTTTGAGGTGCAGGCGTTTGAGTGTTCACATGACGTGCCGTGCGTAGGATATAAAATAAGCTGCGGTGAAAAATCTATCTGTATCGCAACCGATTCGGGAACCGTAACGCAGTCAATGCTTGAGGCGCTTTACGGCTGTGAAACGGTAATGATTGAAAGTAACCATGATATAGGTATGCTGAAAAACGGTTTTTATCCTGCACATCTTAAATCGAGGATTATGTCCCCTTTCGGACATATGTCAAACAGTGACTGTGCAAAGCTTGTGACCTACCTTGCCGGCGGCGGGCTCAGGCGCGCAGTGCTTGCGCACCTGAGTGAAAATAACAATACTCCCCTGCTCGCCCGTGCTGAGACGCAGGGCGCACTTGCCCGGCTTGCTCCGGACAGCGGCGTTACTGTCTGTCACGCCGGTGCGGGACTTATAGTTGAATTTTAAAGGAGCACTATCAATGACCTCTTATGAAAAAATGCACAGCGGCGATATTTACTTTTGCAATGACGAGGAGCTGTCGCGCCGCCAGCTTGCCTGTCTTGAAAAGCTTTATGACTATAATGCCACCCGTCCTTCGCAGGGTGAGCTGCGCGCGCAGCTTTTAAAGGATATGTTCGCCCAAATCGGAGACGGATGCTATATCGAACCGCCGCTGCATGCAAACTGGGCCGGTGCGCATGTGCATTTCGGAAATAATGTATATGCCAATTTTAATTTGACGCTTGTGGATGATACGCATATCTATGTCGGGGACGGCACAATGTTCGGACCGAATGTTGTAATTGCAACAGCCGGACATCCGATATTGCCCCAGCTTCGGGAACGGGTCGGGCAGTTTAACATGCCCGTACATATCGGTAAAAACTGCTGGCTGGGAGCGGGTGTTATTGTTTTACCCGGCGTGTCGATAGGAGACAATACCGTTGTGGGAGCCGGCAGCGTTGTGACAAAGGATATTCCCGCAAACGTAGTAGCTGTCGGCAGTCCGTGCCGTGTTCTGCGTGAAATCGGCGAGCGTGACAGAGAATATTATTTCAGGGATAAAAGGATAGATTTTGATAAAATTTAGGAAAAGGGCGGGTTTTATTCCGCCCTTTGCTGATTTTTGTCGTCGGCGGGTGAACAATCTGTTATTTACGGGTCATTGTGCTGTCATTTTTACGCTGTATAATGTACTTAAAACGATCAGGAGGAGAATCAGGAAATTATGGAGATACTGAAAATCGAAAATCTTACCAAGATTTACGGCAGCGGTGAAAATGAAGTACGTGCGCTGGACGATGTTTCATTTTCGGTGGAAAAGGGCGAGTTTTTGGCAATAATCGGTCCGTCCGGCAGCGGAAAATCCACGCTTTTGCATATGATAGGAGGCGTTGACCGTCCGACATCGGGCAGGATACTTATGAACGGGCAGGACGTTTATGCGCAAAACGAGGATCAGCTTGCAATTTTCCGGCGTCGTCAGGTTGGACTGATATATCAGTTTTATAACCTTATTCCGATTTTGAACGTCACCGAAAATATGACGCTTCCTGTGCTGATGGACGGCAGGCGGGTAAACAATGACTTTTTAAACGAGCTTATAGATACGCTTGATTTGCGCGGAAGAGAAAAACACCTTCCCAATCAGTTGTCCGGCGGACAGCAGCAGCGCGTTTCCATCGGCCGCGCTCTGATGAACATGCCGGCTGTTGTACTGGCAGACGAGCCGACGGGTAATCTTGACTCCAAAAACAGCCAGGAAATACTGGAGCTTTTGAAGCTGTCCAATAAAAAATACAATCAGACGCTTATTGTCATAACCCATGACGAAAATATTGCAATTCAGGCGGACCGTGTAATTTCCATCGAGGACGGCAAAATTACGCGGGACAGTGCGGCACGGGGGTAAGACATCGTGAATATTTTCAGAAAATATACGGTGCGCTCGCTGCTTAAAAACAAAATGCGCACCTTTGTAACCATTGTCGGCATTGTGCTTTCCGTTGCAATGTTTACCGCCGTAACGGAGGCGGTGGCATGTCTGCGCGGATATCTTATAGATGACGTTATAAACAGCTTCGGCGGATTTTATGCGAACACCGAGGAAATAGACGCCTCAATGCTTTCAAAGCTTAAAAATGAGGACGGAGTTGATAAAACGGTTACGCTGGGCAGCGTCGGTTATGCCGATATCGGCTCGCAAAATCCATATAAGCCGTACTTGTTTGTTACGAATATGTCGGCGGACTTTTGCGACCTTGTAGCGGTGAATTTGGAGAGCGGCCGTCTGCCCGAGCGGGAGGATGAAATTGTTCTGCCCATTCATCTTTCAACAAACGGCAGTGTGGAGTACAGTCTGGGTGATACACTGACGCTGCATATAGGGCAGCGCATGTCGGACGGTTTCAGGCTTAACCAGTACAGTATGTATACAGACGGCGAGAAGCTTGTCGGGGAGTATGAAAAAAACTATACGGTAGTTGGGTTTTACTCACGGTTTGCAACGGATATCGAGCCTTATTCCGCTCCCGGCTATACCGCGCTGACAGTCGGCGGGGAAAGCAATTATTACAGTGCATTTTTTACTCTTGAAAATATTCGGGACACGTTTGACTTTATTTCTGACAATCCGGAATATGGGCAGTTGAATACAAACAGTGAGCTTTTAATGCTTTACGGCGTGAGCGGATATGACAATATGCTGGCTGTGCTTATCGGTATGGCGGCGGTGCTCATAGGTCTTATCATGTTCGGCTCGGTTTCACTTATTTATAATTCTTTTTCTATTTCGGTAAGTGAGCGTACAAAGCAGTTCGGAATACTCAAATCGATAGGCGCGACAAAAAAGCAGATACGCCGCACGGTTTTTTATGAAGCACTTTTTCTGTGTATTATTGCGGTTCCGCTGGGAATTATCGCGGGTTGTGCGGGGCTTGGAATTACGCTGTATCTGCTGCGCGGAGCATTCAGCTCGGCTGAGATGTTTTTTAATACCGGTGCGGGGCTGGCTCCCAAGCTTATAATTTCGCCGACAGCGCTTATAATAGCAGCGGCTATAGGTGTCGTAACGACTGTTATTTCGGCGTATGTGCCTGCACGCCGTGCAGTAAAGGTGCCGCCCATTGAGGCGGTGCGTCGCTCAAATGACATTACGGCAAAGCAGGTTAAAATTCACGGAAACGGAATAGTTTATAAGCTGTTTGGGTTTGAGGGAATGATTGCCGCCAAAAATTTCAGGCGCAATAAGAAACAGTACCGCACGGCGATACTGTCGCTGTTTATGAGCGTTGTTCTGTTTGTTTCCGCGTCTTCCTTCTGCCGGTATCTTACAGACGCTGCGGGAGATGTTGACAGAAGCGCCGGATATGATATATCCTACGTTATGCACGATGCTTACGATACCGATGCAGCTGATAGGATTTACAAGTCGCTGTCAGAGGCGGACGGTGTAACCGAGTCAGTATTGCTGAGTGTGAATTCATATGAAGCAGTGGTGCCGTATGACCTGATATCCCGCAGAGCTCGACAGTTGCTGTTTGATAATTCCGAAGACAGTATGCAGATGGAAGAACCGCAGTGGGAATGGATATATCCGCGCATTTATTATGTCAGTGACGCGCAGTATGAAAAGTTGGCAAGGGACAGCGGGCTTTCAGTTGATATATCCGACCCAGAGGCTCTTGTTTTTGATAATTACAAAATGTATATAAACGAAGGTGACAACAACCTGAAGGTATATGAAACTGAGTATTTGGAGCATAGCAAGATAACCGATGAACTGAAGTTTTATTCGGTAGTCGAGCGGGAGGGCTACGATTTTTTAAGGTTTGAGGATGGTTTTGCACTTTACCTGCCGGAGGATGTAATGATGGATGATTCCTCACAAATTCAGGATGAGGATTATCTGCGGGTGGAAATAGATGAGGCGCTTGAAGCAAAACCGTTGGCGGTTGCTGGCTTTGTCAGTGAAAAGCCGTTTTTTGCAAATGATGATCTGGCGCTGATTTATCCTCGCAGTGCGATAGCGAGCGCACCGGTGGAACTGTATAATGCGAGCATGTACTTTCTGACAAATGACCACGTCAAAACCTTCAACGCAATGACAAAAATCCTGTCCGATATGAATGCCGATAAGTCGGGGCTTTTTGATGTAGCGGCTGACGCAGAGCGAGCGCGGTCGCTCACCGTAATCGTAAATGTGTTTGCGTACGGATTTATAATACTCATTTCTCTGATAGCGCTGACAAATGTTTTCAATACTGTTTCTACAAATATATTCCTGCGCAGGCGAGAGCTTGCAATGTTTAAATCAATCGGCATGACGCGGCGCGGCTTTAACAAAATGATGAATTATGAGTGTATCATATGCGGTGCGCGCGGGCTTATGCTGGGGCTGCCGGTCTCGGTGCTTGTTACTTTTTTGATATATCGGATTATGGCTCAGGGCTTTTCCTCGAATTTCTATATTCCGTGGTACAGCATAGCAATCGCGGTGTTCAGCGTGTTTGCGGTCGTTTTTGTCGCGATGCTGTATTCAATGGGTAAAATACGCAAGGAAAACACGATAGACACACTTAAAAACGAGAATATATAATAAAAAACCGGGCACAAATGTGCCCGGTTTTTACCTTTTAAAATGCAAAATCACGCATGCTGCACATACCTCCGAGACTTTCAAATATCTCTAAAAATTCGGGATATCTTTCAAACAGCCCGTCCACGTTGCGCACCACGGTTTCGCCCTTGGTATAAGTCGATATCAAAATCAGAGCCATCGCCATATGCGGATTGTTTTTTGCGTTAAGCACCGTGTACTCCACCGACCTTTGCGGCCAAATCCATAAATCGTTGCCGTTAAATTCACATCGGGCGCCAAGCGCATGGAGATTTTCAATTATCAGTGCCTGGAGCTCAGTCGCGGCGGCAAAACCCGAAATATGCGTTTTGCCTTTTGCAAACAGTGCCAGCATGGAAATTACAGGCGCTATTATCGGAAATTCCGCAATATCCACGTGGCAGCCCCGCAATGTATCGGCGCGCACATTCACACTGTCGCCGCCGCGTGTGATTTTTGCACCGAAGCGGCGCAGTATATCCAGCACCATCTTTCCGTTCTGTTCGCTGCCTGCGTTCAGATTTGTGCAAATAACCGAAGAATCAAGCGCCGCGCGCGCAAAAAACATGCCCGCAAAGCTGTAATCTCCGCTGTATTTTCCGATTAGCGGTGCGCTGAACTCGCCGCGTATGTCACATTTTTTAACTTCTATATCCGACATTTTGTTTAAAACCGACCGCTTAAAACTGACTGTATAAAGTCAGATACCTGCTCCTGCGTCACGCTTTTAGCGTTGACAAGCTCGTTGTATCTTGCAAAAAGCGCCGCACTGTTTTGTGTGGTTTTTTGCTTTAACTCCTCGCTCGGCTGCCATTTATAGCCCTTGTCTGCGCTGTATGCGTCCTTTGCGGTGTTTTTTTCGTTTATTTCTTCAATATAGGCTCCCACGCGTAAAAGCAGGTTTTTCGGCGTCGCAAAATCCGGCAGGCGCGATAAAACAGTCTCTTTTGCCTCATCGTACTGACCGATATATTCTTCAAGAGTGCCGCCCGACAGCGCTTCGTTTTCATTTTGCGCTATCGTCACCATGCCTGCAGCATCAACTCGCGGGTAGGCCTCGGTATAAATCGGAAGCAGATAGATAAGCTCATCGCCGTAAATCCACGGCTGGGCGTCGATTATGTATGTCTCGCCCTTTTTCATGTTCATTCTTGATACAAACTCGTCCGTCGTTCCCAAACAGTACAGCTTTGCCTGCCCTGTCGGAGTGTAGCCGTCGATGCTGCGGGTAATGTTGACCGTATACACAGTGTATTTTGTGAGGTCAATATTATATTTTGTAATAATTGCGTCCTCGGTTGCGACCGACAGAATTTCGCCAACGAAAATATTTTTCTGAAGCTCGACCATGTTTTCCAGGCGGCTTGTAATTGCCGTATCATTGCCGACTATTTTCTGCCCCTGTCCGCCGGCGCAGCCGCTGCAAAAGAACACCGCAGCCGTGAGAAAAAGACTTATCAGTCGTTTTGTCATTACTGTTTTATATCCTCCTGTACATCCCAAATCTGATGCGACGGCGTGTTCTGCCCGCGCCCGCCTGATGGGTTCCACACATCGGACGAATTTTCATTATCCGGTAAATCCTCGGAGCTTTCGGTGCTATCTTCTGTAGCTTGTGAGGAATCGGGCGTGTCGCCGCCGGCTGAGCCGCTGTCGCCGCCGGTTTCGCCGTCTGAATTTGTGCCCGTTTCATCCGTCGGAGTCTGTACCTTGTCGGTGTCCGACGGATTATCCGTATTTTCGGGTGTTTGTGACGGATTATCAGTCTGCGTGCTGCCGTCTGCTTCGGTTTCGGTTTCGGTGTCGGTGGGCTTGCCTGCGGTCGGAGTATCTCCGCTGTTTGTCTCAGGTGCCGTTTCCGTATCAGCCTCATTTTCGTCGTCAGGATTTATTTCCTCGGGCGTTACACCGTCATCGGTATCCGGCACGGCCGGTTCCTCCGGAGCATCGGGCGTTCCCTGCGGCACGTCCTCGTATACGCTTTCGGTGTACAGCGCAACTGCCTGCTCGAAAAATACATTTTGGCGTTCGTAAAAGCTTTGCAGCTTAAAATACATATCGGAAATCTTTTCACCAAACTTAAACTCGTTTTCGCTCTCTATCTTTTTCTTCACCGCCTCCGCGATGCTGAATTTCGCGGAAAGATCCAGCTCAACGCCGGTGTCAATCAGGTTTTTGTAAAATACAGGTGTTGAATATCCGTTTATAAGCATTGTGTCATTAAGACGAGCTATTTCCAGCTTGTCGCTGTAATCCGGCTTGATATACGCGCGGATATAATGCGGCGCCCAGGAATCATAAGGGTTTTCGACGCGAATTGACATGCTGCTGATGTCAAAAACGCACATTCCCTCCGGCATTTCAAGCTTAAATGAGGAGGTTGTGCCGAGTTCAAAATCGTCGGTGCCCAGCGTGTCCAAAAGAAAGCTCTCGGTATACCCGCCGTCCGGCTTTTCGGAAAAGAAGGTGACGTCCAAAAACAGCCGCCCGTCATAGTCCAGCGAGTCGATTTCGGGTATATCCACGCCCTTTGTATAATAGGTAAGAATATTATTTTGAATTTGAATGTTGGCCGTTTCAATGTCCAGATACAAAAATTTTCCGCCGTTTAGCCCCAGTGAATCAAGCGCGTCCGATTTCAGAGTGTCGCTCATCAGCTCGGTCGCGCCTTTTTGCGCGAGACTGAGATAATACGAATATATCTGCTTTGTGCGGTTGTATTTGTTGTTTTCGCCGTGAACGATTTTCAGCGTTGACTGCTTGACAGCGTGCTCCCCGCCGCCGAAAACCGCAACATCCTCCCAGTCCTCCCCGGCAAGCATCATCGGTTCGTTGCCGAGCAGAAAATAAACGCGCGCCCAGCGGCAGTGCCACTCGTCGTAATTATTGTTGATGTCGGGCAAAACGGCAATCGTGTATTCGGTGATGTCAAACGGCGTGTAGCCGAACGGCAGAATGAGCGTGAACGTATCCGTCATGCCGCTTTCAAAATTGTCGTAATTTGCGTTGCTAAGCGCAAACTCGGTAGTGTTCCCGTCGGAAAAAGTGAGGCGGAGGTTAACGCCGCCGCGATCCAGTCCCACACCGCGCGGATTGATGTAGTTTTCGTCGTCTGTTTTAAGCGTGACCTGTATGCGGTTTGAAGAGCCGAGCGCATAAAGCGAGCGCAGATACGGCACGGTGTCGTCAAACTCGGTCATTGTCAGGCGCGAAATGATGCGGCGGTTGCTGTCAAAAAAAGGACATACAAATTTTGTAAATACCGCGGACATAACGCACAGCGCCGCGATACATGCCGCTGCGGCGCAGCCGGTGATAAACGGCACGCTTTTAATGAAATTTTTGAAGCGGGCGCTCTTAAAAAAGCGTTTAGTTTTGCGCAAAGCAAATTTTATGTTAACCGTTGCCCATTTTTTCAGGCGTTTTCTGTAACGGTAATCGTTGAATTTTTCAATTAATTTTTTCAAGGCGGGATTTCCTTTCAAAAAAACTGTACATAATAATTATATCACAGAATATCTGATTTTTAAATGTTTTTTTAAATTTAATAAATTTGCGAATAGTACGAGTTTTTTCGTCAATAATATTTACGAGCCCAAAGGAGAGATGAAAAAATGATGGATAAGCTGGCGCTTACACTCGTGACTATCGGCGCTATCAACTGGGGCAGCGTCGGACTGTTTAAGTTTGACATAGTGGGATTTATTTTCGGCGGTACCGATTCGCTTGTCAGCCGTATAATTTTCACGCTCGTTGGTCTTGCAGGTTTGTGGACAATCTCAGTTCTTTTCAAAAAGATTGTACCAGCAGACTCTGTTGTAACCGAGAATCACGAATAAAAATCACGGCGGTTTTAACCGCCGTGATTTTTATTTTGGATTGTCTGTGCTTTACGTCCTATGTTTTTTCTTAAATATAATTAAAACAGTTACTCCCGCAGCCAAAAGCAAAACCGCCGCTCCGATATAAACGGGCGCATAGTTATATATATACTTAACCGGTGCCGAACCGTTTAAAGCGGGCTTTTCCTCCCACGGCAAAAGAGTTACAACCTGTACCGGGAAGTCGGAGTTATAAATGTCCAGTGCTTCTGCGGCAGTGTAAATCTTTCCGTTTTCAAGCTCCGTAAAGTCCGGGCGAGAGCAATACGGAATGAGATACTCCGTGCCGTCCGTTAAAACATAAATGAAATTTACACGGTCGGACGATACATATTTTATCTCATCGGCATTAGTAATGCCTTTTTCTTTTTTCAGCTTTTTTAAAATTCCTTTTAAGGAAAAATCCAAATCGAGCTTATTTCCGTTATCGTCGGTAAAGGAAAGACTGCTGCCCGCGCCGCCAAACTGCCAGCTTCCGGATTTTTTGCTGAAAGAAATATAGATATTTTCATTGTAAAGCGGCACTATCCAGTTGTAATCGTCGCTAATCATTGAGCCGAAATTTCCGTTTTTTGTATAGTCGTCGTAGATGTATACCGAATTCAGTCTGTACTGCTTGTAGGCATTGTCCGTTTTCATGCTCTTTTTTATTTGGTTTTTGTCAACGGAAGCATTAAGACTCGGCATCATGGACGTTAAAAACTCGCTGTCGTAATCAATCAGCTCCTGAATTTGTTTAAGCTCGGCTTTGCTGTTTTTTTCTTCATCTTTGATAAGGTTCTCTGCGCTTTTTGCACCGCAAATAAATGTTGTGCTAATGAATAGTGCGATTAACGTCAAAGCTACTGTAAATTTTTTCATATTGCGTCCTCCCGCTTTTATAACGATTTAGGATAACAGCCAGTCTGCGATATCTACAATTTTTACGCCCTCATACTGATATTCGTCGTGTCGGGTGCGGGCGATTATTGTTTTCGGGTAAGCGTCGTTGATTTTTAACAGCGGCGTAACCTCTCTTTCAAAGGTTTTTTCGTTTGTAATATCGTCGGACACCTGCATATAGATTTTTTCGCTGCGCTTTATCGCCACAAAGTCAATTTCCGTTTTATAAAGAACGCCGGCATAAACTTCGTATCCCCTGCGTAAAAGCTCTATGGCGACGATGTTTTCAAGTATTCTGCCGTAGTCCATGTTCTTTGTGCCGAGTTTTGCATATCGGAAAGTATGGTCGCTCAGATAATACTTGTCGTTGGAGGTAAGGTATTTTTTTCCTTTTATGTCGTATCTGCGGACTTTATAAAAAGCGAAAGCGTTGCATAGATACTGCATGTAAGAGCTGACTGTTTTGTGGTATATTTTTTCCTGTGATGTTTTTAACGTGTCTGCAATGGTGCGCGCGGAGGAAATATTGGAAATATTATCCATTAAAAAGTCTACGATTCTGTCCATAAGCGCGGGATTGCGGATTTTATATTTTCTGCGGATGTCCCGAACTATCAGCGTGTTAAACACTTCGGCAATATAATCGAATTTTGATTCCTGGTCTTTATAAAGATAGGAGCCTGACATGCCGCCCTCCAGCATAAATTTGTCAAAGGCGGCGTATTTGTCGGTAAAATCGAAATATTGCATATACTCACTGAAGGAGAAAGGATAAACTTTGATTTCAAATGTGCGACCGGTGAATAAGGTTGCAAGGTCGGAGCTTAAAAGGAAGGCATTGGAGCCTGTGATGTAGATGTCATACTTTTCCGTGGCGTGCAGACCGTTGATTACTTTTTCAAAGTCCTTGCACATTTGCACTTCGTCTATAAAGACAAAATTTTCCATTTCTTTCATATATTTGAAATTTATATAATCATATAAAGCATGGTATTCGAGCAAATTTTCGTATTCCGGGAGATTGAAATTAATGTGAATAATGTTACATTTAGAAATATTTTCCTGTATATATTGCTTAAAGCTGTCAAGCAGCTTTGATTTACCCGAACGGCGGACGCCCGTTATAACTTTTATGTCGGGGGTGCCGATGACGTTAATTAATTTATTTAGGTAGTGTTTTCTTTCAATCAGTTTCACACTAAATCACCTCTTATAAAAATTATAGCACATCTATTATCCAAAATCAAATTTTTTTCAATTTTGGATAATAGATGTGCTTTGAATTTACAATAAATTCCAGTTATTAAAATAAATGGTAAATATTGTAAATTTAAATATTTACATATAGTTTACATAAATTACCAGTAAATTATTGGAAATGAAAAATAATGTATTTTTATATAAAAATTGATTGTTCACCAATAAATACTGAAATTTATTACCTTATATAATATAATTAATAACAGCATTAAAATTCATTTACTGATTTTATTCTTTTTTCTGTGTTAACTTCTTGGTAAAGTTTGCGCCGTTTATGAGGTCGGCAGGGTCAACTTCCAAAGCTCTTGCGATATCAAAAAATATATCTAAATTAAAAGATTTTGCAATTCCTGGGGCTTCGATAACGCTGATAAGTGAACGGCTGACGTTTGCTTTCTCGGCAAATTCATATTGTGATAAACCTCTAATTTTTCTAAGAGTTGAAATAGTAGCTCCTAACTGTATAAGTTGGTCATAACTTTCCTTAGATATTTTTCTTCCCATGTAACTCACCTCTAATATAATTATATATCAATTTTAGATAAAAATCAGCATATTATTCATAAGCATATTGACAATGTTTGTAAGCAAGTATATAATATATAAAGCTAAATGTTATTTTTCGGATGCATCAATTAAAACTGATGCACGAGTGTTTAATGCATCTGCAATATCGTATACAACTTCCAAATTAAATCCATATGCACTTCCCGGAGCCTCAATAAGACTAAGATGAGAACGACTAATGCCTGCAAGGTCAGCTAATTTTTCTTGTGACAGCCCTTGTTCTTTTCTGAGTTTAGAAATTGTTATACCTAATTGTATAAAACGATCACGGTTTTTAAATTTAACTTCTTTTCCCATGGTAATATGCTCCTTTGCTATGTTAATACCATTATAAACCATTTATCTTTATATTTCAGTAGTCAAATGTAAGCAAAAAGGAAAAATTCATAAGTTTTAAATTATTATTTATTGTAAATATAATATATAAATAAGCGAAAAACTTTATTTATAAGCTATTGGTGTAGTCGGAGGGTATTTTATGTCCGAGAATTTAAAATTAGAAAATATGGAAATAACAGTTTTAAGTAACACAAAAGAAGTAATCGAAAAAATTTGTAAAAGTATCGGATTAACTTCGGGGGAATTAATTGATCGGTTAATTCTTAGATGGGAGCCACAGGAACCAATGTGTGCCGCACAACTCATTCTGGATAATATTTACATTAATACCAGAAAAATGAATAATAGTCAATTTGATAAAACTATTGCTATTGTTTTTACTGTAATTAAAGAATGCCTGAATAAAGACGGGTTAAAATCTTTAGCACCGATAATCGAGGATTTCGATGCTTTACTTGCTAAGAAAGAAATATCAATTAGTGAGTATGATATATCGAATAAATTTATGCAAAAATGAGCGCTATGCGCTGCTGCCGTTTCCGCGGGGGTGTTCCTTTTTTGATAATTTTTTCTCGTTGTTATTCCCGCGGGAATTTGTGCAGTGCATTTACATATATTTCCATTTAGCTTTATACGTGCTGCTACATAAAACCAAAGCGCCAAGCGTTAACTGCTTGGCGCTTTGGTACATTACATTATATTTTAATAATATCAAACATGCTGGCCATAACCGTCATCATCGGCTTATAGAACGACATCACCGTCCAAATTGAATAACCCGCAAGATTATAATTTCGCAAAAGCTGCATTTTTGCCGCGACCGAGCGCGCGTCCTCAAACCACACGACATGCTGCTTACCGTTTCTGTCGTAGTAGTTGTAATACGGCGTCTGCGCGGTCTCGTCGTATTTTATTTCCGCGCCCACCTCGCGCGCCAGTTCTATCGCCCTGTTGTTGGAAATCGCCTGTGCGGCGTTGCCCTTGACAAACGGCAGCGTCCAGTCATAGGCATAATTGGGTATTCCCATCAGCAGCTTTTCGGGCGGAATCTGGCTGACAGCGTACCGCAAAACCTCCTCCACCTTATTAAGCGGAGCCGTCGCCATGGGCGGACCGTAGGTATAGCCCCACTCATAGGTCATTATCAGCACGTAGTCCGCCGCTGCGCCTATTGCGGCGTAGTCGTGCGCCTCGTACAGCAGTCCGGGCTGGTCCGAGCTGACTTTCGGTGCAAGCGCAACTATAACCTTGTAGCCGAGCGGCTGAGCAAGCGAGTGTACAAGCTCGATGAACGCCACATACTGTTTTTTGAATCTCGGCGGTATGTACTCAAAGTCGATATCAACGCCGAAATAGTTGTGTGTTTGCAGCTTTGCTATAATATTATTTGCCAGCGTCATCGTCGCCTCCTCGCTGCCCAGCACCGCCGCCGCATTTTCCGAGCTGAACCGCCCGTCCTCGGTGAGCGTTGTCACAAGCAGTATGGGAGCAACATTATTATTTTCCGCGATTGTGATAAGCTCGCTGTCGTCTAAATCGACAAGCGTTCCGTTGGGGCGAATTCCGTAGGAAAACGGAGTCAGTGTTGACAGAAACGGCAGCGTCGGAAACAGCGCCGCTTTGTCAATATGCGGATAAGCATAGCCGTTTGCCAAAACTCTGCCCATCTTTTCGGCGGGTGACGGCACAATAACCGCCTGCCCGACTATCAGCGTCGGCTGCACCGTCGGTCCGTTTGCCTCCAAAAGCTGCTCTATCGTCACACCGTACATTTTGCCGATGGAGTAGAGAGAATCGCCCTTTTGTGTTACGTGAATCATCATTTAAAAGCACCTCGTAAAATTGATGTGTACGATATAACATATGTTGTTCAAAAAAATAAAATGCCACATATAATATACAGAGGTGATTAATATTACTAAAATTTTTATTGACCAGGGTCATAACCCGCAGGGCTTTAACGCAGGCGCCGAGGGTAATGGACTGAGAGAACAGGATGTTACTTATCAGGTCGGAATTTATCTTTCCGAGCTTTTACAGGAAAACGGTAATTTTGAGACGATGCTTTCCCGCCCGACTCCCGAAACGGTGCTCGGCACGTCCAACTCAACCAGTCTTCAGGCGCGCGTGAACATGGCAAACAATTGGGGCGCCGATTACTTTATCAGCATCCACTGCAACGCGTCGGAAAATCCCCAGGCAAACGGCACCGAAGTGTATGTTTACAGCCGCAGCTCCCCCGCTTTCGGCATGGCGGAGGATATCCAGCAGCAGATTGTGTCGCGCCTTGGCACAAAGGACTTGGGCGTTAAGGAAAATACTTCGCTGTATGTGCTCCGCCGCACGTCCATGCCCGCGATGCTTGTTGAACTGGCATTTTTAACCAACGAAAGCGACGCCCAGCTTCTGCGCTACGACCAGTACCAGTTTGCATACGCGATTTATCAGGGAATTTTGCAGTATCTGGGGCTGTGACATTCTGACAAAAGAGCAAATTTAACCCCATTCAAACGTATTAGGACAATTTTCTGCGCTGTTAATCAATTTCCTTTTTTTCACTGGAAAATTTAGGTAAATTTTGTCTTTCATTCGACATTTATCGTCGTTTTTTCAGTTTCTATATTGCTATAATTATCGCATAACAACGACAGGAGAAAAAAGATGAACACTAAATTAAAAGCCATAGTAGTACAGCCAAATATGGAAAACATGAGAGCCGTGTGTGAATTTTTGAAATCGCACGGTTACGAGATAAGTGCGACAACCCCGTCGGGCAGCGAAGCGGCCGCGCTTATTGTTAAATACGAGCCCCAGGTTATAATTTCAGACGCATATCTGCTGGATGTGGATGTGTGCGGTATGCTGGATATTTTGGAGCAGCGCGGATTTACCGGCAAGTCGGTTTTCGTGGTTGCGACCGGTATCAACAGCGCGTGCATCATTGAAAATGTTCTTAACCGCGGCGTTGATCTGTTCACGCTGATTCCGTTTAACAGCGATTATGCCGACAGGAAAATCCGTGATATTTACGCCAGAAAACAACAGTCAGCATTTGCAGGGCGTGCCGGCAACGCGCAGCTGGATGAGTTCGAGCTTCTGAATTACGTTTCAAGGCTGATGCACGAGGTCGGCGTGCCCGCATCAATCCGCGGCTACGACTATATACGCGAGTCCATAATGATGGCGCTGGACGACCGGAATATTCTGAAATCCATAACAAAGGAGCTGTATCCCTCCATTGCAAAAAGCAACGATACGACATCCTCGCGTGTGGAGCGCGCAATCAGACACGCGGTTGAGGTTGCGTGGCAGCGCGGTGACGTTGAGGTTTTGAACAATATTTTCGGGTATACGGTTAAAAGCACAAAGGGCAAACCGACTAACGGCGAGTTTATTTCCATGCTGACAGAACGTGTTCGTCTTGATTTGAAAATTTCCTGATATCGTTAGAAAACGCCGCCTTTGAGGCGTCAGGGGTCAAAATATAAACAGGGACGGTTTAAACCGTCCCTGTTTATATTTTGTAAATCCTTTTACAGGCTGCCGAAAAAGCTTTCGATTTCACGTCTTTTTGCGCTGATGCTGCCCTGTATCATTTTATCGCTTCCGCCGCACCTTGCATTCAGCTTTTTCCGCAGTATTTTTGCCGTATCTCTCATATCACAGCCGTCGGCGCCTGCCGCCGCAAAGCTGTAGCCTTCCTCGTCGCTGCCGGAAAGCACGGCGCACATTTTACCGTATTTTCCGTCAAGGGCGTTTACGGTCAGGCGCAGTGCGCCTGTATCCGCCTTGTCCTCGAACAGAATTATATTGCCGTCCGTTTTTTCGACGGCGGCGCATTTGAGAAGTATAAGCTGCTGTCTCAGCCCGCTCACGGTCTGCTTGAGCAGTTGTGCGTCCGTGGTGAATTTTTTAAAGAACTCCGCCGCGTTTGTCGGCTTGCAGGACAGATCTCTTGCGATAAGCTCAAGGTTTTCCTGCTTTAAAGAATAGTCGCGCAGTGCGCGCATGCCGCATACCATGTGTATGCGTATTCCGCCCTTGTACGCCATACTGTCGGTGAACTTGATAAGTCCGATTTCGCCCGTTTTTGCCACATGCGGCGCACAGCACGCGCAGCGGTCGATTCCCTCTATTTCCACGATGCGGATATCACCGTCTATTTCCTTTTTGGAGCGGTAGTCAAGCTTTGCAAGCTCGCCGTACGACGGGTAATATCCGCGTACCGAAAGATTTTGCGTAACGGTTCTGTTGGCAAGCACTTCAATTTCCGACAACTGTTTTTTTGTCAGCGGACCGTCAAAGTCAAAGGTGGTTTCGTCATCACCTAAATGAAAGCCGACATTTTCGTAGCCGTACAGCCTGTGTACGATTCCGCACACGATATGCTCGCCCGTGTGCTGCTGCATTCTGTCAAAGCGCGTATCACCGTCAAGCGTACATCGTACATGACCCGATACCTCGGCGTCGGTCAAATGCACAATCTTATTGCCAAGCAGAGACACATGATTCACGCGGGCGCCGCCTATCATGCCGCTGTCGCAGTCCTGCCCGCCCTCCTCCGGGAAAAACGCGGTTCTGTCCAGTATGGTTTCAAACCCGCGCTTTGTCTCGGTACAACTCAGCACCTGAGCATCAAACTCAAATAGATATGCGTTTTTATCATAAAGCTTTTCCGTCATTTTGTAATCTTGTCTCTGAAATGCTCGCCTATTGCGTGAATTGTGTTTAGAAACGGCATGATAAGCGGTTCTTCGATATTTTTCAGGCTTACCTGCATGAACGTCTCGAAGTTGAGATCGCCGTCATAGCCTATAGAGCGAAGCCCGTCGCAGAATTCGTTCCAGTCGGTATTTCCCGTGTATGGCATGAGATGAGCGTCTTTGTCCATTGAATTATCGTGAATGTGCAGAGCTTTTATGCGGCTGCCGAGTATGTCTATATATGGGCGCTGGCGCATTTTCAGCAGATTGAGATGCCCCGTATCAAGACAGAGCCCGAAGCACTCTTCTCCCGCAAGCGCATTTAAGCTGTCGATGTATTTTACAGCCTCGTGCGGGTCGGAGCAGGTGCTGGCATATACATATCTGCCGCCAAAGGATGTAAACAGGTTTTCCAGCAAAACCATGACCTTGGTCTCTTTTATGGTTGGAATGAGCGCGCTGTACATATGCATGTTAAGCTCAAAAAACTGCTTCTCTGTCATGGAATTGTCGCCGGCGGGACGGCTGATACCGTGAATGACAAGCCGTGGGCATCCGGCGTACTGACAGAGCTTTAGGGTGTTTTTGTAAATTTCCGTACAGAAATCGGCAAATTCAGGCCTGCCTTTTGAATAGGCAGGAAACGCAGCATGTGCCTGGGTCGGGCGCAGACCGAATTTTTTCATGGCGTTGAGCTGAGGCTCAAACTCAGCTATGATTTTTTCCGGCGATTCATTAAAAACAGTCTTTTCGGGAAATATGCCCGCTTTGATTTGTGTGCGGTCCCATATCTGGTCAAGGCACCAGTCTATCGCGGTAAAGCCGGCTTTTGATATCATTTCAAAGCCGCGCTCCAAACCAACGTCGTTTGTCAGGTTTGCATTTTGTATTGATAGTTCCATGTTATATCTCCTTTTCCTGTTAATTATAAATCAACTGAAGAAACTTATCAAGCAAAAATTTATATTGACAAATTGTGTAAATGGGTTTAATATGTATGCAACTGATAGAGGTGCGAAAATTAAGAGTACGCCGGGATTTCATGGGCAGGCATGCCGGCGGAAAGGAATAACGCCGAAGCCGCGGATTTGACCTTTTCCGTAAATGTGCGGTTGGCGTAGGTCAGATATGTCCTGTGCTGTCACGTATGTGGAGAGCTATCGTGTCTGTGGTATCAAGTCCGCGTCAGCTTTCTTCTGACTGCGGTTTTTTTTGCGCTCTGTCAAAAAAACAAATAGGAGAAGGGAAAATGAAAAACAAAAAGATATTTTTGTTTGTTGCCGTCATACTTTGCGTGACGATGCTGTTTTCCACCGCTTTTGCAGACGGGGAAGCAACCTCCGGCTCGACTGACTCTTCGGTATCGTCGGCAAACGACGGTGAAGCCGCACCGTCAGATGGGACAGATGCCGATCTGGTCGAGTCTGATACGGGTGAGACCGAAGAGGAGTATGAAAGTCCGTTTTATTCAACAATCTGGGCACTGCTTCCTCCGCTTATCGCGATAGCACTTGCGCTTATTACAAAAGAGGTATATTCCTCACTTTTTATCGGTATCCTTGTGGGCGGTCTTTTGTGGTCGGGCTTTGAATTTGAGGGTACCATGACCCATGTTCTGTCCGACGGTTTTGTCGGCTCGCTGTCCGATGAATATAATGTGGGTATTCTGCTGTTTCTTGTAATTTTGGGAGCGCTTGTTGTTATGATGAACAAGGCAGGAGGCTCTGCCGCGTTCGGCCGATGGGCGGCGGCGCATATAAAATCAAGAATCGGCGCACAGATTGCAACTATCATTCTCGGTATTTTTATATTTATCGACGATTACTTTAACTGTCTGACTGTCGGGTCGGTTATGCGCCCTGTTACGGACAAGCAGAACGTGTCGCGCGCAAAGCTGGCGTATCTTATAGATTCGACTGCGGCACCAGTATGTATCATCGCTCCCGTATCGTCATGGGCGGCGGCAGTCGCCGCGTTTGCGGACGGATCGGGCATGAACGGCTTTGAGCTGTTTGTCCGCGCTATTCCCTATAACCTTTACGCGCTTTTGACAATAGGCATGATGTTCGCCATCACTGTAATGAAGCTGGATTTCGGACCTATGAAGCGTCATGAGGAAAACGCTAAAAACGGCGATATATTCTCCAATGAACGTCTCAGTGAAATTGCCGATAATATGGAGGGCAACCCGCGCGGCAAAGTGTACGACCTCATTCTTCCCATCGCCGTGCTTATTGTTGCATGCGTATTCGGCATGATTTATTCGGGTGACTTTTTTACAGCCGGAAAAGATGGCTATCATAACTTTGTAACTGCGTTTTCCAACAGTGATGCGTCGGTAGGTTTGGTTTACGGTTCGTTCGGCGCGTTGATATTTACAATAATCTATCTTATGTGCAGGCGTGTGCTTTCGTTTAAAGAGTGTATGGAAGCCGTTCCCGAGGGCTTTAAGTCAATGGTTCCCGCCATCATGATTTTGACCTGTGCATGGACGCTTAAGGCAATGACGGACAGCCTGGGCGCCGCTCCGTTCATTCACGATGTGGTTGAGAGCTCCGCCGAAGCGCTTCAGAGCTTTTTGCCCGCTATCATCTTTTTGATTGCGGTAGGTCTTTCCTTTGCTACAGGTACGTCGTGGGGTACTTTCGGCATCCTTATCCCGATAGTTATAAACGTTTTTGGCTTCGACAGCGGTGAGATTACCATTATCGCCATTTCCGCCTGTATGGCGGGCGCCGTCTGCGGCGACCACTGTTCGCCCATTTCCGACACTACAATTATGGCATCGGCGGGCGCGCAGTGCAACCATTTGGTGCATGTGTCAACACAGCTACCCTATGCGCTTTTTGTTGCGGGGATTTCGTTTGTCGGCTATATTGTCGCCGGCTTTGTGAGAAATGTATACATATCCCTTATTGTATCCTTTGCGCTGTTGGTGCTGGCGCTTTTGGCTATACATGTTGTTACAAATCGCAAAAGAACCGTAAATTGAAAATAAACGAAACAGGGCGGTACTTGACCGCTCTGTTTTTTTGTGTTAAAATACTTAATTGTAAAAAAAATTTTTCGGAGGACAGATTTTATGTCGGGACATTCCAAATGGCATAATATACAGGCAAAAAAGGGCAAGACGGATGCGCAGCGTGCAAAGATTTTTACAAAAATGGCGCGTGAAATTATGGTTGTGGTAAAAGAAGGCGGTGCAAACCCCGCCTCCAACTCCCGCCTTGCCGACGTTATTGCGAAGGCGAAGGCGGCAAACGTACCCAACGACAATATTGAACGCGCAATCAAAAAGGCTGACGGAAGCGGCGACGGCAAAAACTATGAGCATAATATTTATGAGGGTTACGGTCCCGGCGGCGTTGCTGTCGTTGTCGAGTGTCTGACAGACAATAAAAACCGCACCGCCGGAGATCTGCGTCATTATTTTGATAAATTCGGCGGCAATCTGGGCACGTCGGGCAGCGTTTTGTGGCAGTTCAAGCAGTGCGGCGTTATCGTTATTGCTAAAAGCGGAGTTGACGAGGACACCCTGATGATGGCTGCGCTGGACGCGGGCGCGGACGATTTCAATGCGGAGGATGAGATGTACGAAATCATCACATCGCCAGAAAACTTTTCGGCAGTGCGCTCGGCGCTTGAAGCGGCGGGATATGTATTTGAAACGGCGGAGATCACCCGCGTGGCGGAAAATTACGTTTCGCTGACGGATGAAAACGATATAAAGTTTATGAACCTTTTGCTTGACGCATTAGAAGATAATGACGACGTGCAGAATGTCGCGCATAATTGGGACGAATAATGAACGTCTACGATTTTGACGAGACGATATATGACGGCGACAGCACGGTGGATTTTTATAAATACTGCCTGCGCCGCCGTCCGTACATCATTTTTCGCTTTCCCTTATGGACTGCGCTTCGCTTTGTCCTTGACAGCGGCAAAAAATTAGTGTTCAAGGAACGGTTTTACAGATTTCTTTACGCATTTGACGATATTGACAGTGAGGTTTCGCGGTTCTGGGACGGGCATGAAAAGAAAATAAAGCGGTGGTATCTTGAAAACCGCCGCCCGGACGACGTTGTAATTTCCGCGTCTCCCGAATTTTTGCTAAATCCCGTTTGTAAAAGGCTTGGGATATCTGTGTTGATGGCGTCGGTAGTTGATAAAAAAACGGGGCTTTATACCGGCGATAACTGCTGGGGGAAGGAAAAGGTGCGCCGTTTTTATGAGCGGTTTAAGGACGGCAAAATCGACGACTTTTATTCCGACTCCTATTCGGACTCACCGCTTGCAAGGATATCCGAGAGAGCTTTTATTGTAAAAGGCGAGAAAATCATTCCATGGGATAAAACCAAATTATAAAAAACCGACCCCCGCATTGCGGGGGCTTTTAGTTCACAAATAAGTATGAAATCAAAAACAGGCTTTAAAAAGGGAATATATGACGGACTTCCGATTTGCTTTGGCTATTTTTCCGTTTCCTTTGCGTTTGGGGTGTTTGCCGTGGCGCAGGGACTCAGTGTTTTGGAGGCGGCGCTTATTTCGCTTACAAATCTTACGTCTGCGGGGCAGCTTGCCGGTGTGCCGATTATATGCAGCTGCGGGGGGCTTTATGAGCTTGCGCTGTCGCAGCTTGTCATTAATTCGCGATATGTTTTTATGTCTGCGTCGTTGTCGCAGCGGTTGGATGAAAGCGTCACCCTGCCGCAGAGATTCATTATTGCTTTCGGAAATACCGATGAAATCTTTGCAGTTGCTATGTCAAACGGAACAAGTCTTAAAAGCGGTTATATGTATGGTCTTATTCTGACCCCCGTTATGGGCTGGACGCTTGGAACCCTGACGGGCGCCGTTGCCGGTAACATCCTGCCTCAGATTTTAGTGTCGGCGTTGGGCGTTGCAATTTACGGTATGCTGACGGCAGTTGTGGTTCCTCAGATTAAAAAGAGCCGCGGCGCGGCTCTTTGTGCGGCCTTTGCCGTTACACTCGGTTGCTGTTTTGAGTATATCCCTGCACTAAAGCGGGTGCCGGGCGGCTTTTCCGTAATTATAAGCGCCGTTATCGCCGCTGTTTTGCTTGCAGTTTTAATGCCTATTTCCCCGGAGGACGCCGATGCTTAAATCTGATTTCTTACCGTATCTTTTGGTCATGGCAGGCGTGACATATCTTTTGCGCATGGTGCCGCTTGTTTTTCTTCGCAGTAGGATAAAAAACTCCTTTGTAATTTCCTTTCTGCACTATATTCCTGTCGCCGTGCTCAGCGTCATGATTGTACCCGCCGTCTTTTACGCGTCGGAGAGCCTTGTATCGGCAGTTATCGGCTTTGCAGTCGCAGTCGTTTTTTCTTATTTGGAAAAAAGCCTTGTTCAGGTTGCCTGTCTGTCCTGCGCCGCAGTATTTTTGACTGAGCTTTTGTTAAAATTATAGTCTGTATTTTTCGTCGAACTGCGCGTAAATACTGTTAAACTGGGCATTTTCATGCTTTACGTCATGCAGATATCTGTGTGTCTCAAAGCTGCCGTGCGATAACTCTATTACTGCCGCAGAGATGTTTGAACAGTGATCGGATATTCGTTCAAGGTCGCCCAGCAGATTTGCAAAGGTCAGCCCCTGCTCTACGGTGCATGCGCCGCTTTGCAGGCGTTTTACATGGTTCTTGTGCATTTTTGCCTTAAGCTTGTCAATGACCTGCTCGAGCGGCTCGGTATTTACGGCAAGCAGCGGGTCGTTATTTAAAAAAGCGGCCGATGTTATCTCGGTTATCTCTTTTACCGCCGCGCTCAGCACGGATAGCTCTTTCATCGCCTCCTTTGAATATCCTTTTGTTTTTTCCAAAAGCTCGCCGGTATCAAGGCTTATATGCAGCGCGTGGTCGCACATGCGCTCAAGGTCGCTCACCGTGTACAGCATTCGCGAAACACTTGCGCTGTCATAATCTGACAGTGATTTTTCCGCAATGCGTACAAGGCTTGTCAGCAGCATATCCTCGTACATGTCGGAACGTTTTTCATTATCCGATACCATATCGGATACCTTTTTGTCATACTTTGATATCTGCTCCAGGGATAAAAGTACCGTATCCCGCGAAAGCTGCGCCATCTCTCTCGTTTTCGACATACACTCACTTACGGCAATGGACGGAGACATAAACAGCCGTTCGTCCAGCGCAGGTATTCCGTCCTTTTTAGGTGCGCCGTCCTTTACAATCCTGCATATGAGCTTTTCGAGCTTTTTGGTGAACGGTAGAATGAGCAGCGTAGATAAAATATTAAACGCTGTATGTGCCGCTGCAATTCCGACAGGATTTATTGCCTCTGAGAAAAATGAACCTCTGGCGGTTAACCGGAGTATTTCAAACAGCGTGAAAAACACCGCTGTTCCTATTACGTTTACGGATGTGTGTGCAGCTGCTACGCGCTTTGCGTTTTTGCTGCCGCCAAGACAGGATATCAGCGCTGTGATGCAGGTGCCTATGTTTTGCCCCATGATTATCGGCAAAGCGGTAGACCATGTTACGGCGCCGGTCAGTGAAAACGCCTGCAAAATGCCTACCGATGCGGATGACGACTGAATAAGCGCAGTAATAACGATACCTGCGATGAGGCTTAAAAACGGATTTTCAAACTTTACCATGAGCGAGGCAAATTCCGGCGTGTCTGCGAGCGGGCTTACAGCGCTTGTCATAAACTTCATGCCATATATGAGTACCGCAAACCCGATGAGCACCCGTCCTGCGTCCCGCCGCCTGCTCTTTTTGGCGGACATTATTAAAATCACGCCTAAAAGCGCCAAAAACGGCGTGAAATTTTCCGGCTTGAGCATAGACACCAACATGTTGCTGCTTTCAATTCCCGCAAGGCTCAAAATCCATGCGGTAAAGGTGGTGCCTATGTTTGCACCGAAAATAATGTACAGAGTTCCCGTAAATTCCATTATTCCGGAATTTACAAGCCCCACAAGCATAACGGACGTTGCCGACGACGACTGTATGACCATTGTTATGACCAAGCCAAGAATCAGGCTGAGCGCCGGCTTTTTCTGCGCGCGCTTGAGCACCCTCTCCAGTCTGCCGCCGGCGGTCTTTTCAAGGTTTTCAGACAGTGTCAGCATACCGAACAGGAAAAACGAGATGCCGCATATAAATTGTATAATGCTGTAAACGTTCATTTTTCACCTCCTAAAACAGTATGTTTTACTTCATAAGTTAGTATCGACTGTTGTTAAAAAAATATTTGTAAAAATTAAGAAAGCCGCACGAAAAATATCCGCGCGGCTTTTGTGTGGAAAGTTATATTAGAAAAAATATTGCTGTATTGCTCTGCCTGCAATTTTGTCCGAAGGTCTCCCCACGGGTTTGTATGCAGACTTACGACGGCAATGCCTGCCGCCGGGAGGGCTCCCGCCGAAAAACTCGATAATCCCTCCGCCTCGTTAACCAAGCTTTAAATTTTGGTCTGGCGCTTTTGAAATTCCCTTGAAAATATCTGCCCACCTTTCTGCTTTCAGTATAGCATAAAGACGGGCAGTTGTCAATTTACACCAATTATTTTCGTGCACTGAATATAATTATTTGACGGTTTTTTGCAGCTTTTTCGGTAAATCTGCGTGCATTTTCAAGACGTTTGTCATCAAACGACCAAAACGGATCGTCCATAATAAGCGGGAGATTTTGCCTGCCGGAAATCAGATCGCTTACCGCTGTGCGCATTGCAAAATAAACTGCGTCCGCCGTGCCGCGCGAGAAATAACCCAGCTCGTGCATGGTGCCGCCTGACTTGACCCGCAGGTTAAATCCGCGGTCGAGCATCACGCTGTCATACCTGCCGTCTGTTATTTGTTTTAGCGGCTGACGGGCACATTCCGTAAGAATAGGTGAATACATATCGCTTATGTATCTGTACGCTTCGTCAAGGGCTTCTCTTGCCGTGCTCAGCACCCGATCGTTATACAGCGCATTTTCAAGCTCTGAGTTCAGTTCTTTTTCTCTTTGCTTTGTTTCAATTAATCCGAGACTGAGCTCGGCGTATTTTTTGCCTTTTGCCGAAAGCTCCTTTATCTTTTCAATAGTGCGGCTTTTTTCCTCCGTGATTTTAAGCAGTGCCTGATTGACCTGCGCTTCGCTTATGCTGTCAATCGTACCCGACAATGCCAACTTTTCAAGCTCGTCCTTGCTTTTGTCTGTCAGCAGCTCGCACCTTTGAGCTTTCAGTGCCTCGATGCTTTGAAGCCTTGCCCTGCTTTCAGCCTGTATTTTTGTACGCTTATGAAGACTTTCGGCGTCGGATATCTTGTATTTTTCTTTTATATCCTGACATTTTTCAACACAGTCTCCAAGCTGATTTTGTATGCTTTCAAGCTCGTTTCGGGCATTATTGATTTCGGCGCGGCACTGAGCAGCTTTGTCTTTTGCCGATTCGTATTTTTCAAGTGCCGCACACAGCTCTTTTTGCGTCATGCCAAGCTGTGCGGGTATCCGTACCTTTGCTTTGAATACGACCGCGCAGATAACTGCCGCCGCGCCGGCAGCAGCCAGCAGCGCGCCGGGCAGAATAAGACCGTAGAGCATAACGGAAATTCCCATGACAACGGTTAGTACACCCGCAGCGCACAGGGGTGCTCTGACGCGCGGTCTGCGGTCTGCGAGCTGTCTTAGCCCTGTTTCGTTTTGTGAAATTGTGTCGTATTCCGGAAATCCTTCGCTTAGCTTTCGTGCGTCGGTCTCTGCTTTATCAAGTCTTTGCTTTGCATCTTTCAGCTGCTGCGTCAACAGCTCGCGCATAGCGAATGTTTTGGAGATTTCCTGCGCGGTCTGACTGTCGATTTGCACTGTATTCTCATAGTCGCCGAGCTTCTGAGCATAATTCCGTATCTGGATTTCAAGCTCTTTGAGCCTTTGCAGTTTTCGGCGGGCGTCCGCACCTTTTGCCGCAGGGAGCATTTCCCGGTATTTTTTTTCCTCGGTATCAAGAGAGGCGACTGCTTTTTCAAGTTCAAACAGCTCATTTTGCGCATCGGACAGTGAGGTGAGTTCGCTTTCAAGCTGTGATATTGTGACAGATAGCTCACCCAACTCTTTTTGTATATCAAATATCCGCCCCGACTGGCGTCCCGTATGACGGTATTTTGAATGCTTTCTGCGCAGTGCTTCCGCCGCGCTTTCGTAGGATGTGCCCTCGTCGCCGGTGGTTACAAGATTTTTAAGCGCCGACTCCAGCCCGCCCGTGCCCGAAAATTTTATATCGGTCTGGCGTATTAAAAATGTGCGCTCAAACGTTTCCCTGTCCACGCCAAACAGCATTTTTCCGGGTGAATCCGAAATCGGAAGCTCTTCTCCGCCGCTGTCCCGCATGACGACAAGTTTTTTACGGCCGTCATTTTGCATACGTTCGATACGTATAAGCTTTCCGTTTTGCGTAAGCTCCATGGCGCCGGACAGTATGGCCTCACCCTGCCACGGCAGATACTTTTTAAGAAGATTTTCCTCAAGCGGCAGTTTTTTAGAGGTGGTTTTTGTAAAGCCGTACAGCATAAACATGATAAAGTCGGTGATAGTGCTTTTTCCGTACTCGTTTTCATGCACAAGCTCGTTAAGTCCGGGCTTCAGATTCAAGGTAAAATTTCGGAATTTTCCGAACGAGATTATTTCCAAACTCTTTATTACCGTCATTTTTCTCCTCCGCCTCTGATAGCAATAACACCTTCTTTTATAGCGTCCTCGATTATCTGCCTGCCGAGCTCGTCCGCCTCTTTCAGCCTGTCGGCAAGTATTTTGACAAACCTGCCCTCCAAGGTGTTGTCTCCCATGCTGCTCAGATAGTCAATGTCGGCGCTTGTCCGATCCTTTATCTGCACAAATCCGTCGGTATGTGCGCACAGTGCATCGCAGTCAATGTTAAACGGAGTGCCCAGCCTGCCGGTAAGCACGGCGCGGGCAATTTCGTTTTCAGCGGGTGTTTTTTTTGAAAGTATATTTAAAATATTACTTACGGAATGCGCGCCGCTGATGTCAAAATTATACTCTGTGTATATTTTCGCTTCGGTATTAACATATGTATAGGAAAAATCTTGCGTATCTATTACATAAAAACCCTTTTGACCACATTCGTCAAAACCGCGGCCGAACGGAACGCCTGCATAAAGCGCGTGTTTTCCGTTGGGAAGAACAGCATCGTTTGTTTTGTGTATGTGACCCAAAAGCGACAGTTTGGCGCCCGTTGCCGCCAGCGATTGGGGATTTAAGCTGAATCCGCCCTGCCCGCCGAGGGTACCGTGAGTGAGCGTTATAAAACCGTATTTGTTTTCCTCATCACAAGCTCCCCGGAAATCCTTCCACGGGTCGGGCATATTAAACGCGCTTGAAAGCGATATTCCGAAAACGGTAATACCGCCCAAATCCACTCCTTTTATTTTGTCGGGAAAAATGTAAAGATTTTCGGGCGGGCTGCTGTAAAATTCAGTAATTCCAAACGGGTCATGGTTGCCGCAGACCGCAAGAAATCTGAGTGAGCAGTGCCGTTCAAAAACGCGCCGAACCGCCGCTGACGTTTCTTGACCGGGATTTGGGGTATCAAAAAGATCGCCGCCGAGAAGAACTGCCGCGGCATTTATACTTTCGGCATAGCAGGCGATTGAATCAAACGCAGATACAAGCTCGGCATCGCGCAGGGCTGCATTTTCGTTATTGAATTTGCTGCCGAAATGGGTGTCGGCGGTAAATATCAGCTTCATGTTTTTCTCCTACATAAACCTGCAAAGAATCAACGGGATAAACACCGCCGGCAGCAGATTTACAACCTTGATTTCGGTGATTTTCAGCATATTTAACCCTATCGCTATAATAAGCAGCGATCCGACGCAGGTAAGCTCGTTAACCACGCTTTGCGTCAGCAGCGGTTCTATAACGGAGGAGAGCAGAGTTAGGGAGCCCTGGTATAATATCAGAGCTATGCCTGAGAGCGCGGTGCCGATTCCGAGCGTTGTCGCCATAATAAATATTGACGCGCCGTCTACTATCGCTTTTGCAAAAAAAGCCGAGTTATCTGCGCGCAGTCCCGCGTCCATAGCGCCCGTGACTGCCCATGCGCCCACACATATTAAAAGCGTTGCCGCAATAAATCCCTCTGCTATTTTACTCTGCTTTCCGCTTATTTTCGACTGTAAAAAGCAACCGAAGCGATTCAGGTATTTGTCGATATCTATACTCTCGCCTATTACTGCGCCGACAGCGACCGAGACAATCGCAACAAGCGTATTTTCACCCTTCAGCGCGCCGCTTATGCCGATATATATAATACACAGCCCCAGTCCCTTTATTACGGTGTCGCATATCCGCCGCGGTATTTTGCTGCCTGCCAGTGTGCCAAGCAGAGCACAGACAATTACCGCAGCGCCGTTCACAAGTGTTCCAGTCAGCATTTTAGGTTCCTTTTCAATTTAATTGCAGAATAATTATAACATTACGGTAAAGACCTTTCAAGCAAATTTGTTGAATTTATATTGATTTTTAGAGCGTATGATATTATAATTAAATATTATTATAAGGCATGGAGAAGGTTAATGGACAACAGAAAAATGGTCGACGATATTACGTCGATGGACGAAGATTTTGCAAAGTGGTATACCGATATTGTTAAAAAGGCGGAGCTTGTGGGTTACACAAGCATTAAGGGCTGTCTTGTAATCCGTCCTTATGGTTATGCTATTTGGGAGAATATGCAGAGGATACTGGACGGGATGTTTAAGGCAACAGGACATGAGAATGTGTGCATGCCTATGTTTATTCCCGAAAGCCTTTTAAATAAGGAAAAGGATCATGTTGAGGGCTTTGCGCCTGAGGTTGCATGGGTCACTCACGGCGGCAGTGAAAAGTTAGAGGAGCGCCTTTGCGTTCGCCCGACGTCCGAGACGTTGTTTTGCGAGCATTATTCAAATATAATACATTCTTATCGCGATTTGCCAAAGCTGTATAATCAGTGGGTGTCGGTTGTTCGCTGGGAGAAGACTACGCGTCCGTTTTTGCGTTCACGCGAGTTTTTGTGGCAGGAGGGGCACACTATTCACGAAACGGCGGCTCAGGCAATAGAAGAGACGGAAAAGATGCTTGGGGTTTATGCTGAATTTTGTGAGACGGCGCTTGCCATGCCTGTTGTCAAGGGCAAAAAGACCGAATCGGATAAGTTTGCGGGCGCGGAGTCAACTTATGCTATCGAGGCGCTTATGCATGACGGGAAGGCGCTTCAGGCGGGAACGTCGCACTATTTCGGAGACGGATTTGCCCGTGCGTTTGATATTACGTTCAGCGACAGAGAAAATAAAAAATCCTATCCGCATCAAACTTCGTGGGGTGTTTCCACGCGCCTTATCGGCGGAATTATCATGACGCACGGCGACGATAACGGGTTGGCTCTGCCGCCAGCTGTTGCGCCGATACAGGCGGTTATTATACCCATTGCCGCGCATAAGGGCGGCGTTATGGAAACGGCACTGAAGCTGAAAGCGCAGCTTGAATCGACCGTGCGGGTTGCGCTGGACGACAGCGACAATTCTCCGGGCTGGAAGTTTGCGCAGTACGAGATGAAGGGCGTACCCGTGAGAATCGAGCTTGGTCCGCGGGATATAGAAAACGGAGAATGCGTTATTGTCACCCGTCACAACCGTGAAAAGACGGTAGTGAAGCTAAACGGTATAGTGCAGGCTGTTGAGCAGAAGCTGCGCGAGGTACACGACGGGCTTTACAAAAAGGCGCTTGATAACCGCAACAGACGTACATATGACTGTAAAACGACTGACGAGATGATTGACGCCATGCGTGAAAACGGCGACGGATTTATCCGTGCGATGTGGTGTGGAAGCGAGGAGTGTGAAAATGCAGTCAAGGAAAAGACCGGCGCAGGCTCGCGTTGTATTCCGTTTGAGCAGGTAAATATATCGGACAGGTGTGTTTGCTGTCAAAAACCGGCTAAGACAATGGTGCTTTGGGGCAAGGCATATTAATATAAAAAAATACCGACCGCAATTTGAGGTCGGTATTTTTTTATTAATGTCGGCTTAGCCGATATATCTCATGGCGTTTACAGCGTTGCCGTTTATTCTTAGTTCAAAGTGAAGATGCGGACCGCTTGAATTTCCCGACGAACCGATTCTTCCGATTTGCTGACCCTGATAAACCGTGTCGCCGACCGAAACGTTAATTGCACTTTGATGAGCATACCACGTTTCATAGCCGTTTGAGTGCTTGATTTTAACAAGTCTGCCCAGTCCGCCAGACCAGCCTGAAAAAATAACGGTTCCGGCAGCGGAGGCGTAAACCGGTTTTCCGTATGCGCCGCTCATGGTGAGGTCTGTGCCGGTATGTCCGCGGTATCCTCCGAAGCCGCATGATACGTAACCTCCGTTAATCGGGCGGATAAAAGTGCCTGTTCCGGCAAGCGGCGATGTGGAAACGGGAAGCGACTTTGTTCCGACATATATTTCTTTTGTAACAGGCTCGCGTGTTACAGTCTCGGAAATGATTTTCTTTGAAACCTGTGCGCCGTCAACATATGTTACTTCGGCAACAATTTCCTTTTCGCCCGTTCTGCCTGAGGTTTTTACTTTTGTTTGAGTTTTATACATCGAGCTGTCTTCGATTTTAACCGTATCAAAATCAATTTCCTCAGTGTAGTTGAGCGTTTTGACTATCTTTATGCCAAGGTATATTTCAGGCTGCGATATATTAAGCTTTTTGCCCGGGACAAGTCTGCGCTCGTCCAGCTCCGGATTTAACGCATAAAGCTGAGATCTTGTAAGACCTGTCGCCTTAGATATATCCGACAGATAATCGTCCTCCTGTATTGTATAGTACATCGGGTTTGTGGATGCGCTGAATTTTGCACGTATCTCGTCTTCTGTATAAAAATAGGACGGAGCGTAAATCCCCTTTTTGATTTCAACGTTTGCTACAAATTCGACAGTTTCGTTTTCTTCGCCCGTAACATACGGAGCTTTAAGCTCATTTAAAATGGCATTAAGACTGTCCTCGTTTTCAGAGGCTGCGACAAGCGTTCCGTCTACATACAGACCGTAGTGCTCGCCTATTTCCTCGCAGACGATGGAGTAAACACCGTCGTACATATCGTTTTTGCTGTCTTCGTTTTTAAGCTTTTCCTTGCTTACTACGGTAAAGGAATATTCCGGATTGGATGTCATAACATAATTTTCGCCGATTGACTCGCCGAGATTATTCTCTACCTCGGACACCACCTGTGAAAACTCGCTTTCATTTGAAACATAGCCGACCGTTTCGCCGTTAACTGTTACTTTAAGCGCCAAAGCGTAAAAGTTTGTTGAAAGCAGTATTGCGACAACGCCGGCGCCGCCGAGAGCCGGTGCCCAATAAGAAAAGTTACGGACAAAGCTTTTGGGTATCGCCATGATGACCCTGACCGCGCCTTTTGCGCCGAGGCTTGTCCATTTAATAACGCACTCGCCGGTCGCATAAATAAACTTTACAGCAGAAACAAGCACATTTTTGTATATCGCTTTAGATATTTTTACAACAAGACTTTCAACCGCAAAACCGACCGAATATATGCCCCTGACAATCATTTCACCAAGGCGGCTTATTCCTCGCAGTATGCCCCTGAAGGTTATTTTCTTAACAGCGCCCGCCGCGCAAAATCCTCCGCGGACAACTGCTTTTGCAGGTTTGAGTAATGTATTTATAAGTTTTTTTGAAAACTTATTCATTTGTGAAAACACTCCGTTACGTGAATTTAGTCGATAAAAATTACAATTCAGTTACAAACTGATACAATGATACACCATGTCTGTAATAAAATCAAGTGGTTTTTGTAATTTTTAATAATTTTTTTTACGGCATTCACCATATATATCCTATATATAATATGAACAGCAAGCTGCAAAAAATTACAAAATGATTACAAAATAAAAAACGCGGCTTAAAAAGCCGCGTTTTTAAATTTGACAGCCGTTTTTTTAGGACGGATTTTCTGCTGTTTCATCATTTAGACCGAGCTGCTGCTTTATCTCGTCGGTAAGCAGCTCGTTTTGCTCGCTGTCGTCGGAAATTTGCAGATTAACAACCGACAGTTCCTGTAAAACGGGGTTGTTGTATTCAACACCTATACGTTCTTTCAGGTCTTCAAGAATTTTGTTTGATTCCTCACTCATCATGTTTTCAATGAGCGTGACCTCTGTGTCACGCGAGTGAAGCTCATCGTCCGTAAAGGAATACTTTTTCATTATATGATAGCCGAGATTTGACTGTATAAGGCGTATTTCACCCGGCTTCATTTCAAAGGCCGCGTTGTGAAATACCTTGGTGTAAGAATTGTCCTCTGAAGAAAATACATATCCGTCGGGATTTGACACCATGCCCGGATCTTCGTTGTACTCGTCAATCAGCTTTTCAAAATCTTCTCCGGCCATTGCCTTGTCATATATTTCCTGAGCTTTTTTGCCTATTTCCTCTTTTTTGGCATTTGAAAAATCATTGCCCTCATCGTCTTTTGTCGAGAGGAAAACATGCTTTACTTTCGTATAGTACTCCTCGTAATATTCTCTCAGCGCCTCGCGGCTGACCGGATTTTCCGTGCTTTCAGGTCCGAAATAGTACATGATGACAGCCTGCTTTTTAGCTTCGTCATAATACTGGGATTCAAATTCCTCGTATGTAAAGCCCTGGCTTCGAAGATGCTCATCCAGCGCTTCACGGCTGCCGTACTGAGTGATAAAGCCCTGCATCGTCTCCTCGATTTCGGAGGTAACGTCCTCATCAAGTTTCAGTCCTAACTCGTCAAAATGAATTGAATACAAATTGTATGTTATGAGATAGGTCTGTATCATAGCATCAAGATATTCCTGAACTGTGGATGAATAGCTCTCGTCAATATATCTGTCCCATAGTTCATCGTTTTCTTCAAGGTCGTTGCTTGTAAGAAACTGAGATTTTATGCTGACTGCCACTGCTTTGTACTGATCGGCCGAGATGACTCGGTCACCTATTTTAAGTGCATAGCCGCCGGAAGAACAGGAGGCAAGCGCTGTCAGTATAACGGCGGCTGCCGCAAGCGCACTCAGCGCTCTTTTAAATATTTTCATGAATAGATATCCTCCGTTAAATATTAAATGCAAATGTTCCAAATATATTATAGCTTCCGCAAGATGTCTTTGTCTATATCCAAAATGTAAATAATATATAAAATCTGTTTTACAGCGGGATAAATTTATGTTATAATTCAGATAAGTAAAATTTCAGAGGAAATGCAGATGAAAAAAAACGACAGGACGGAAGTTTTGATAGAGGGTTACTCGTCCGAGGGCTACGGAGTGGCAAAACCAGATGGATATGTTCTGTTTATCCCGGAAACCGTCTGCGGCGAGCGGGTGCTGGCGCACGTTTTAAAGGCGGGTAAAAATTATGGATATGCAAAGGCGGAAAGGCTGATTGAACCGTCTGCCTGTCGTGTCGAGCCTGACTGTTCGGTATGCAAAATCTGCGGCGGCTGTTCGTTGTGGCATATGAGCTATGAAGAGGAGCTGCGATTTAAGCGCCAAAAGGTTCGCCGCGATTTGAAAAAAGCCGGCGTTGATATTGAGTTTGAAAAGGTAGTGCGCGGTGAAATTACGGGATACCGGAATAAGGCGCAGTATCCCGTGCGCGAGCAGCGGGGGAAAATTGCAGTAGGGTTCTATCGGCGTGCAAGTCATGACGTAGCTGAGGGCAGATGCAGAATTCAGCCTGATATATTCGGCAGTATTGCCGACGCGGTGCGGGATTATATGGTAAAAAACGGCGTTACGGCTTATAACGAACAGACGCTGAGCGGTACCGTTCGTCATATTTTTTTGCGCGCGTCGCATGATTTTTCACAGATTATGCTCTGTCTTGTGGTAAACGGCGGCTTTGAATGTAAATCGGACTTTGCATTATATATAACAAAAATGTTTCCGTCGGTCTGCACGGTTCTTATAAATTATAATAATCAAAATACAAACGTTATTCTCGGAGAGAGATATGAGACGGTTTTGGGCAGCGGCACACTGACAGATACGCTGTGCGGCAGGGTTTTTGAAATATCGCCTCAGGCGTTTTATCAGGTAAATCATAACGTATGCCAGCAGCTTTATAGGATAGCGGCGGATTTTGCGGCGGCAGATAAGAGTACGCGGGTTTTGGACCTTTACTGCGGAATAGGCACGGTGGGGCTGTGCGCCTGCCCTGACGCAGGCGAGCTTGTCGGTGTTGAGATTGTACCGCAGGCTGTGGTGAATGCGAGAAAAAATGCTGTCGTTAACAAGGCGGCAAACGCAAGGTTTTATGCGTGCGACGCCGCCGGAATCGCAAAGCTTAAGCTCGGCAGCTTCGACGTAATTATAGTTGACCCTCCGCGTCGCGGCTGTGACGCTTCAACGCTTGACTTTATTATATGGGCAAGGCCGCAGCGGCTTGTGTATATATCATGCGACAGCGCAACGCTTTCCCGGGATATTGCCGTGCTCGCAAAAAGCGGATTTACAGTTGCCCGTGCGGCTTTGGCGGACATGTTTCCGCGCACAAAGCATGTCGAGACGGTTGTCTTGCTTTCCAAGGGCGAAGTCGACTCGAAAAAGATTCGGGTTGAGTTCTCTTTGGAAGATATGGATATGTCCG
>ERZ827524.145-NODE-145-length-100111-cov-10.824248_pt1 | contig 100111 bp, 85 predicted proteins | sample MGYA00519702_ERZ827524 | MGnify/ENA primary metagenome ERZ827524 (study PRJEB31778, sample SAMEA3449341) | human gut metagenome | biome: human gut; feature: human-associated habitat; material: faeces | place: United Kingdom | collected 2010/2012 ...
GCGAACGAATGAAGCACCGCAAGGTTCATTTCGCAGCAGCCCACAGAGGACATGGGGATATTTTCGCCGTAGAAGCTTTCGCAGAACATATCCGCAATGCGGCATGCGGCCGAAAGTGCAGCCTCGCTGCCTGCCGTTCTGTACCACAGCATCAGCGCGCGCATTATGTGATAGTGTCCCCAGCAGTCCCACGTCTCTGCCGCCTGAGTTCCCGAATTTTCAAATATGTACTCTGCAGGCGCGGCGTGCCCGCTGAGCTGATATTCCTTTGAAAAAGGTCCGATATAGCCGTTTTCCTGCTGACATTCAAGCACTTCGCCCACAAATTCTTCTATACAGCTGCCGAGCCGCTCGTCACCGGTATAGGCATAAATGCTTGCAGCTCCCGTCAGATATTTCCCCGCAAATTCTCCGGACCATGGCAAAAGCGGACGGTACGGACGCAGATCGGGGCTTTTCAGCATCTCGATTATGGCAGGGTTTGTCTCCGTTATATCAATAAGCCAACGGTCGCATATATTGCGAAGCAGGCGTCCCATCGTCCCGCCGAGATCTATTCTTTTGTCGGCTGCGGGAGCAAGGCTTACGCGTCCTTTGTTTGTCATTGGTATCCTCCGGCAAAGTCTTTCTTGCATTTCTGTTATTACAAAATCATTTTATCATTCACGGAGCGCTTTGTCAATTTGCAAAAAGCCGTTTGCGGCGGTATCCCCCCATTAAGCGCACCGGCGCATTAATATTCCCGCAATATAAGCGCCGCTATATGCGGAGAAAGCTATAACGGCAGAAGTAAGAGCGCATATACCCCCCGCCGCGCGGGGCGCGCCGACGCGCTGTATCTTCATCGTACGCCCGAAACACAGAAAACGCGGCGCACGTTTGTGCGCCGCGTATCATCTTCGCAGCGATCATATCAAAGCTGATCGGCAATATCAAGAATAAGTCTCTCGGTCTTTTCCCAGCCGAGGCAGGGGTCAGTGATAGACTGACCGTAGGTCATACTGTCGCTTATCTTCTGCGCGCCGTCCTCGATATAGCTCTCGATCATAACACCTTTTACCATGTGTTCGATATCGGAGGAAACCTGTCTGTTGTGCATGACTTCCTTTACGATGCGGATCTGCTCCTTGAATTTCTTGCCGGAATTGGAGTGGTTGACATCGACCACAGCAGCCGGATTGACGAGATCCATTTCCTGGTACATCTCGCAGAGGCGGATCAGATCTTCGTAGTGGTAATTCTGTGTGGTGTTGCCGTGCTTGCTGACCGCGCCGCGAAGCACAACGTGTGTGAGCGGGTTGCCGGTTGTCTCGACTTCATAGCCGCGGTATACGAAGTGGTGTGGGTGCTGTGCGGCGTAGACGGAATTGAGCATGACGGAAAAGTCGCCGCTGGTCGGGTTCTTCATGCCGGAAGCCACATCAAAACCGCTCACGGTGAGACGGTGCTGCTGATCCTCGACGGAACGCGCGCCGATGGCGACATAGGACAACAGGTCTTCCACATAGCCCCAGTTCTCCGGGTAGAGCATCTCGTCGGCGCAGGTAAGACCGCTTTCCTCGATCGCGCGAATGTGCATTTTGCGCATGGCGATCAGTCCCTCAATCATGTCCGGCGCTTTTTCCGGATCCGGCTGTGAGGCAATACCCTTATAACCTTCGCCTGTGGTGCGTGGTTTGTTGGTGTAGACACGCGGAATCAGAATCAGCTTGTCCGCAACATCCTCCTGAATGGAAGTGAGGCGGCTGACATAATCGCAGACGGAATCTTCGTTGTCCGCGGAGCAAGGTCCGATGATGACGAGAAAACGGGAATCTGCTCCGGTAATGACGGCGCTGATCGCAGCATCACGCTCTTTTTTTAACGCTTTCAGCTTGTCGGAAAGCGGATAGTTTTGTTTGATTTCGGCCGGTGACGGCAGTTCGTTTAAAAATGTAAAACTCATATGACATTGTGTGGATAAGGAAAAAGACACCGCACACTCCTTTCTGTTTGAATCGTAATTATCTTAGCTGATATTACAATAGATGTCAAATATTTGCATATTTATTCAGAATGGAGTAAACTGTAAAAAAAGCCGTGCCTGGAAGTGGTCCGGATGAAAAAAATGCAGGTATGGAAAGGGAGCAGGAACATGAAGCCATTGGAGATAAAACACCGTGTGATTGGGGGAGGGGAACCGTTGATCTGCGTTCCCGTGGTAGAGCAGGATGCACAGTCGGTGATCCGGGAGATCACGTATCTGAGTCAGAGCACCGCGGATATGATCGAGTGGAGAGTAGATGCATTCCGCGATTTTACAGATTACAATGCAATCCGGAGCGTATTTGAGGCTGTGGCGCCTCTGCTGGGGGAGAAGCTTTTCCTGTATACATTCCGTACCGCGCATCAGGGAGGCATGGCGCAGGTGAAAGCGGAACAGCTCGACGATCTGCACGATCTTGCGGCGGAATCCGGCTGTGTCGATCTGGTGGATCTGGAATTCTTTGAGGAAGACCGACCGCTCCATAAGATAAAAAGGCTGCGGGAGATGGGAGTGTCGGTCATTGCCTCACATCACGATTTTGAGCAGACGCCGTCTCCGGAAGTCATGAAGATGCTGCTGGAGAAAATGTGCGCCGGCGGAGCGGATATTGTAAAGCTTGCGGTGATGCCGCAGAATTATAAAGACGTGCTCAATCTGCTGGATGTGACGGCACAGTTTAGAGAGGAGAATCCGGATACGCCGGTGATTACGATGTCCATGGGATCACTCGGCGGCATCAGCAGGATCAGTGGGGAGACGTTCGGCTCCTGCGTCACATTCGGCGCGCACGAAAAGCCGAGTGCGCCGGGACAGTTCGCCATGAAAGAACTCAGACAGATGCTGGATACGATTCATGCCAGCAGCCAGATACAATAGAATTATTAAAAAAAGATAAACACAGGGAGATTGCTTGACGCAGCAATCTCCCTGTGCTATTATAATGTCCCAAATTATGTAACAGTGTTAATAATTAACAAGGTGGTGAAATATGGAAGAATTGTATGCGGGTTTATTTCGGGCGATGAACCGTTTCGGAAAACTGCGGATCGGAGAACTGTTTTCCGATATGACAAAAAGCGACGGCATGATGCTCTGGGCAATTTCACAGTTGAACCAGGAAAAGAATAATGGGAGAGCTACAGTGTCTGAACTGGCAGAGAAGCTTCATACCCAGAATTCTGCTGTGTCAAGGACTTTGAAGAATCTGGAGGATCACGGCTGGATCTGCAGAATGACAGATCCGAAAGACCGGCGCAATACCTGTGTCGCTCTGACGGAGAGTGGGGAGGACATGCAGCAAAATATGACATGCACCATGCAGGAATTTGGCAGGGCAGTCATTTCGCAGATGGATGAACAGGATCTCAAAAAGCTCATAGTATGCCTGGATGAATTATATGACATTGCAGCAGAAGAAATCGAGAAGAGAAGTATGCGAAACAGAAAGGAAGGACAACATGGGAAAGATTTTTAAAAATATGATTCCATACTGGAAACCGCTGATCCTGGTGTTATTGCTGTTGTTTGTGCAGGCGTGGTGCGATCTGTCACTGCCGGCATACACATCGGACATTATTGACGTCGGAATTCAGAATCAGGGAATAAAACACATCCTGCCGGAGGCATTGACACCGGAGGAGTATGAGAAGGCAGAACTTTTGATGACGGATGAAGAGACGGCATCCTGGGAGGAAAGCTATGCGTTAAATGGCAGTGTGTACGAGCGGAATGTGACCGGGGAAGAACGGCTGGAGGAACTGGATGATACGTTTCTCGTACCGCTTCTTATGAATTATCAGATGTCTGCTATGGAGGAAAGTACATTTAAGAAACTGATGGCAGAGCAGATGCATACAGATGAGTCTGCGCTGGACGGAATGACGATCGAGCAGATCGGCGCGTCCATGGGCGTGGAATTAAAAACATTTGAAAAAGAGACGCAGAACGAGGACGGAAATACGACGACAGTCACCTGTGTGGATATGAGAGATCTGCTGCAGGCGATGGTATCCGGCGGCATGCTGGAAAAAGACCAGCTTTTATCAATGCGCGGGGAACTCAACTCGATGCTCGATGCCATGGGCAGTTCGCTTGTCAAATCGATGGGCGTGGCGTACGCGGCAGGCTGCGATGCGGCGGCAGGCGTGGATGTGGAAGCAATTCAGAAGTCTTATCTGTGGAAAGCCGGTTTGAAAATGGTGGGAATGGCTCTGATTATGGGGATTGCCACGGTCTTAGTCGGCTTTATCGGCGCCCGCATCGGTGCAGGAATCGGACGTGATCTCCGCGGAAAAATATTTAAAAGGGTGGTAAGCTTTTCCAATGCCGAGATGGATCGTTTTTCAACAGCTTCGTTAATTACCCGGAGTACGAACGATATCCAGCAGATTCAGATGACATGCGCGATTCTGATCCGTATGGTAGCTTATGCACCGATCCTTGGAATCGGCGGAATCTTAAAGGTACTGCAGACCGGTGCCGGTATGGGCTGGATCATTGTGCTTGCAGTGCTTGTAATTCTGGGATATGTGATGGTTCTGATGGCGGTTGCGATGCCGCGTTTTAAGCTGATGCAGAAACTGGTGGACCGCATCAACCTCGTGGCGCGTGAAATCCTGACAGGACTTTCGGTCATCCGGGCGTTCGGCAGGGAGAAAAAAGAGGAGCAGCGTTTTGACGATGCGAACCGCGATCTGACGAAAACCATGCTTTTTACAAACCGCGTCATGACATTTATGATGCCGGGAATGATGATGATCATGAATGTGCTTACGGTTGGAATTGTGTGGTTCGGCGCACATAAGATCGATCAGGGAACTATGCAGGTCGGCTCCATGACGGCGTTTATCACGTATGCGATGATGATTGTCATGGCATTCTTAATGCTCGCGGCAATGTCGATTATGCTTCCGCGTGCGGCAGTGGCTGCGGAGCGTATTGATGAGGTCATCCGCACGCAGTCTTCGATCGCGGAACCAATGCAGCCGGAGAAAATTAAAGAACACCGCGGCGTGATCTGTTTTTCCCATGTGAACTTCCGCTACCCGAACGCGCAGGAGGATGTGCTCTCGGACATTGACTTTGTTGCGGAGCCGGGAAAGACGACGGCAATCATCGGCAGTACCGGCTGCGGAAAGTCAACACTGGTGAACCTGATTCCGCGTCTTTATGATGTGACGGGCGGAAGCATTACCATGGACGGCATTGATATCCGGAAGCTTGCCATGGCAGAACTTCGGGAGGAGATTGGTTTTGTACCACAGAAAGGAGTACTGTTTTCCGGTACCATCGCATCGAATTTAAGATTCGGCAAGGATGATGCCACCGATGAACAGATCCGGGAGGCGGCAGAGATTGCGCAGGCATCGGATTTTATCGCGGAGAAAAAAGAAGGATATGACAGTGCCATTGCACAGGGTGGAAGCAATGTGTCGGGAGGCCAGAAACAGCGCCTTGCCATCGCCAGAGCGATCGCAAAGCAGCCGCAGGTTTTTATTTTTGACGACAGCTTTTCCGCACTGGATCTGAAGACGGATGCCGCACTGCGCCGGGCACTTGCCAAAAAGGTTGCCGACAAGACGGTGATCATCGTCGCGCAGCGGATCAGCACGATCCTGCATGCAGATCAGATTCTGGTATTAAACGATGGACGCATTGTCGGAAAGGGAACACACGAGGAACTGCTTCGCGGCTGTGAAACTTATCGTGAGATCGCGAGATCCCAGATGTCGGCAAAAGAGCTTGGAATGGAGGAACAGGAGGTGTCTGTGAATGAGTAACGGAAATGAGACGGCAAAAGGAATGGGCAGACGCCGTGGACCGATGGGCGGACGCGGTATGACGCCGGGAGAGAAGCCGAAGGATTTAAAGGGAGCCATCGGAAAACTGGCATCCTATATCCGGCATTTTAAGTTTGCAATCGTTATTGTTGCAGTATTTGCGGCGTGCTCCACGGTGTTCAGCGTAATCGGACCAAAGATTCTGGGAAAAGCGACGACAGCGCTCTCGGAAGGACTGATGGCGAAGATCCGCGGAACAGGCGGAATAGATTTTACTTATATAGGAAAGATCCTGCTGTTTGTATTGGGGCTGTATCTTCTCAGTGCACTGTTTTCGTTTGTGCAGGGCTGGATTATGACCGGGGTGACCCAGAAGATCTGTTACCAGCTCCGGAAGGAAATCTCGGAGAAGATCAACCGGATGCCGATGAAGTATTTTGAGAGCCGTACCTACGGTGAGGTGCTTTCCAGAATCACCAACGATGTGGATACCTTAGGACAGGGACTCAACCAGAGCATTACCACGATCATTACCTCGGTTGCGACACTGATCGGTGTATTTATCATGATGCTCAGCATCTCGCCGCTCATGACGCTGATCGCGCTTGTGATCCTGCCGGTCTCCGCGGGGCTGATTTCCTTCGTTGTGAAGAAGTCGCAGAAATACTTTAAGAATCAGCAGGAATATCTGGGACATATCAACGGACAGGTGGAGGAGATTTACGGAGGACATCTGGTCATTAAGGCATTTAACAGAGAGCAGGATACGATCGAGGAGTTTGATGCGACGAACCAGAAGCTGTATGAATCGGCATGGAAGTCACAGTTTCTCTCCGGTATGATGCAGCCGATCATGATGTTTGTCGGAAATCTCGGATATGCAGCCGTTGCGCTTAGCGGAGGTCTGCTTGCTATCCGGGGAACGATCACAATCGGAGATATTCAGGCGTTTATCCAGTACGTGAAAAGTTTCACACAGCCGATCCAGCAGATCGCACAGGTCATCAACCAGGTGCAGTCGATGGCGGCGGCTTCGGAGCGTGTGTTTGAATTCCTGAATGAGGAGGAAGAAGACCAGTCCGTGGAGAATCCTTGTGATATTTCCAAGGTGACAGGCGCGGTATCGTTTGAGCATGTTCATTTCGGCTACCAGCCGGATCAGACGATCATTCACGACTTCAGCGTAAATGTGGCTCCGGGACAAAAGATTGCCATTGTCGGACCGACAGGCGCCGGAAAGACCACTATGGTCAAACTTCTGATGCGTTTTTATGATGTAAACAGCGGCGCAATCTGCCTTGACGGTCATGACGTGAGAAGCTTTAACCGGCGGGATCTGCGTGAGGCATTCGGTATGGTGCTTCAGGATACCTGGCTGTTTCAGGGAACGATCATGGAAAATATCCGTTACGGCAGGCTGGATGCGACGGATGAGGAAGTCATTGCCGCAGCGAAGGCGGCGCACGCCGACCACTTTATCCGCACACTGCCGGGTGGCTATCAGATGGAGTTAAACGAGGATGCAAGCAACGTCTCACAGGGGCAGAAGCAGCTTCTCACCATCGCCAGAGCAATTCTTGCAGACAACAAGATCCTGATTCTTGACGAGGCGACGTCGTCGGTTGACACACGCACGGAGGTGGCAATCCAGAAAGCGATGGATCACCTGATGAAGGGGCGTACCAGCTTTGTCATCGCACACCGCCTGTCGACCATATGCGATGCGGATATGATCCTCGTCATGAAGGACGGCGACATCGTAGAGCAGGGCAGACACGAAGAACTGCTCAAAAAGCAGGGCTTTTATGCGAACCTGTATAACTCGCAGTTCGAGGAGACCGTGGCATAAGAGACGGCATGCTCCGAAAGCGGACTGCCGTACGGCAAGGAGGGATAAGGAATATTACAGGAACACCCGGGAACAGAAAGCTCCGGAATAGAACGGACGGCGGCAATTCTGACCGCAAAATCCGGTATTTTTAACCACGCCGCGCCTGGCATCTTCGATGATCTGTGTCTTTCCAAGTTTGGAACACTCCACGGAATGAGTTCGCAAGCCGGCAGACAATTTTAGGACTTTTGTGTGTGTCCCTTATGACACCTCTGAATAGAACATAACCGCGCGAAGCCGATGTTTGAGTCGGCATCTGCCTTATTTTCAATAGCAGATGCCGGCGAGTTTCGGTTCGCGCGGTTTTATATTGTCTGTGAAGAGGTGCCATTAGGGACACCAGAAAGTCCGCTCATTGTCTGCAGCTTGTCGGACACACTCCGTGAGTGTCCAAACGTGGCCAAGACACGAAATGGGATGCCGGACGTGGCATGGAAGAAATACACGAATTTTGCTTCAAAGAATTTGCTGCCGTCCGTTCTATCCGGAACTTTCAGGTATCTGTTTTTCGGAATATTCCTCATCCCCCATCCTTTTCCGTTACGGCTGGCGATTACGGGGACGTGCCGGATCGGACGCCGCGTCTGCCGGATGCGCTGCATTGCGCTTGGCGCGCTGCATGCCGCCGGTCATGTGGGAGAGCGCGGGCGCTGCATCGTCCGCTTCGATAAAGCAGGCGCGCTTGATGGAATCTTCCCCGTAGCGGGAGCGGATGGCGTCGACTGCCACATTCAGGCGGGAGAGCTTCTCGTTCTTCTGCATGTCAAACAGGTCGTACTGCTCGTAGTGTTCCTGCGTCGCCTTGCCGGTCGAGACGCCGAGCAGCCGGATTGGACGGTGATCCCAGAGCTCGTCGAAGAGCTCACAGGCACAGGTGTACAGCTTCTCCGTGACGTTGGTGGAGGAAGCAAGCGTTACCTGTCTGGAAGTGTGGCGGAAATCATTGTCCACAATCTGCACCTGCACCACGCTGACATAGGCGCCGGCAGCGCGGATTCTGGCACCGACCGTCTCACAGAGCGAGAGAAGCACATGCTTTGCCACCGCGGTATCCGTCACATCGTACTGGAGCGTGAGGGAATTGCCGAATCCCTTGCTTGCGGCGTCGTTGTGGGACAGCGGTGTGGATTCGATTCCGTTGGCATAATTCCAGATGGTGTCGCCGTGGGATTTAAAGACGGAGAGAATCATGGCGTGATCGCTTTTGGCCAGCTGGCCGATGGTTGTGATGCCGAGGGAGCGGAGCCTTAGGGCGGTGGATTTCCCGACGAAAAACAGATCCTCGATCGGAAGCGGCCAGAACTTTTCTTCCATTTCGGATGGGAAAAGCGTGTGTACTTTGTCCGGTTTTTCAAAGTCGGAGGCAGTCTTGGCGAGCAGTCGGTTGGAGGAGATGCCGATGTTCACGGTAAAGCCGAGCCGGGTGTGAATCTCGTCCTTCAGCCTGTGGGCAAAGTCCACCGGATTGCCGTAGAGCGAGGAGGTGCCTGTCATGTCGCAGAAGGCCTCGTCGATGCTGTAGGCGTCCACCGAGGGCGCATATTCTTTGAGAAGTGCCATGAACTGGCGGGAACGCTCCACATAGATGCTGTAGTGCGGGGCATAGATTTTTAAATCAGGGCACTTGCGCCTTGCCTGGGCGAGCGGCTCGCCGGTACAGACGCCGAGCGCGGCTGCGGAGGGCGACTTGGCGAGAACAATCCCGTGCCGTGTCTTTTCGCTGCCGCCGATGACGGAAGGAAAAGAGCGGATGTCCGGGGCGTCCGGATCCTGGCGCAGAAGTTCGGCGGCTTCCCAGCTTAAAAATGCGGAATTGACGTCAATGTGATAAATGAGCGGCTGCGGCATATGGTAATCCTCCTTATGATGGTGTATTATAGCAGAGAAGTGAACAAAAGTAAATGAAAATACAAACATATGTTCCTGGAGGAAGAATGAAGATCCGTATCTATGTCATGACACATAAAAAGTTTGAGATGCCGCAGAGCCCGCTGTTTCGTCCGCTCCATGTGGGACGCGCGTGCGGGGAAGACCTGGGCTATCCGGGGGATGATACCGGAGAGAATATTTCCGACAAAAATTGCTATTACAGTGAGCTGACCGGGCTCTACTGGGTGTGGAAAAACTGTCACGATGTGGATTATGTGGGCACCTGTCATTACCGGAGATATCTGCTCAGGGCGGATGAGAGGATTCTTATGGAGGACGATTACGAAAAGCTTTTATCAGAGTACGATCTGATTACGACGAAGCAGGTTGCACTCAATAACTCCTACTATTACGGTTTTTGCGCCAATCATAACAAAAAGGCACTGGATGCGGCGGGAGAGGTGATAAAAGAACGTTATCCGGCATATTATCCGGCGTTTGAGAGGCTGGTGCATGGCACAAGGACGTATTTCGGGAATATGTTTGTCACGTCGAAGGAGCTTTATGATTCGTACTGCAGCTGGCTCTTTTCCATATTTGCCGAGGTGGAAAAACGGATCTGTCTGGAGACGGGGGAGGATGCCTACCATAAGCGCGTGTTCGGATTTATCTCCGAATTCCTGCTGCTGGTCTGGGTGACGGTGCAGGGACTTTCGGTGTGTGAGTGCAAGGTGGGGATGATCGGTGAGAAGGCGGAGACGAGAGAGATGAAAGAGCAGCTTGCCGGCTATTTTGCAAGACGCGATGTGGACGGCGCCAAGGCGTATTTCCTTGAGCGCAGAAAGGAGCGCCCGGACGTTTTGATGGAGGCGTCGGATGTGACGGGAGAACTCCGGCTTTGCATGCAGGTGATCGCAACGGCGGGAATGGAGCAGACACGTTACGGGACGAACCTTTTAGAACGCGAAAATCGTTTCAAAGAGCTGATGCAGATGTTTGACCGTCTGGACCAGATCGTGTACCGCTACCGCAACGGTCTGCAGAAAAAAGAGGATGCCGTCTTTTTAAAGGAACAGGGAATCACGGACACCGCGCTTCTGATCGCACTGCGGATCCCGGGGGATGATGCAGCGCGCCAGAAGGAACTGTTTGCACAGATTACGGCAGACAAAAAAGCACTGGATGGCACCACCGCAGATACCGTTACTGTGTGAGTTCACACAATTTTCAGAAAAGCTTTTGGGATAAGCGTTGACAAACAAAATGCCAATGTGCTAGTATATGTTCGTTGCGATATGAGTTTTTCAGAGATGCGCAATGGGCAACCGTAGTCTAATGGATAGAACACCGGACTCCGACTCCGGCAATGCGGGTTCGATTCCCGCCGGGTGCATTTTTTTGACAGATATGGCAGAGCAGATTGCTCTGCCATAGAATATTGGAGAATCTTTGACAGGCGAGAGACTGTCAGATTGGAACATTTGTGCCTGCAGATGTGCACACAGATGATGCGGTAGTGCAGCGGATGACGAATTGTTTGGGAAAGGTACGGTGGAGAATCAATGGAGAATTCCAGTTTGAATCATACAGAGAATCATAAGACAGAGGAGAAGGAGACGAAGAGAACGCCGATTAAGCAGAGAAAAAAGGAGAATGAGGTTCTCCGATTTATCCGGGAGCACATCCGGTATTTCGCGGCGGGAGCGCTGGTGGTCGTTTTAATCCTCGTGCTTGCCATGTGTGCGAAGCCGAAGGGATCCGACTCTGATGTCGTGGTGAATGCGAACGCGACGGAGAGCACGCAGGCGACGGAAGAAGCCTATCAGGTGGATGCCTATGAGAATATCAACACACTGATTACACAGTATTACACGGCGTATGCGGCGGGAGACATTACGACTCTCTCTTCGATTGCGACACCGATTTCTGCAAATGAGCAGAGCTACATCGGATTATTTTCACAGTATGTGGATGAATATCAGAATATCAAGTGCTACACCAAGACAGGGCTGGATGCGAACTCTTATCTGGTTTCCGTGTCGATGGAGATCAAGTTTACGGGAGTGGATACCACAGCGCCGGGACTGGATTTCTTCTATGTCCGTACGAACGATGACGGCACGCTTTATATTGACAACCTGTACAGCCAGTACAACCTTGCCAATCAGGAGAATGCGCTTGACACCAGCGTACAGAGCCTGATCGGTCAGTTTGAGAGCGAGTCGGATGTGGTGGAGCTGCAGAGCGAGGTGCAGACGAGATACGATGAGGCGCTTACAGCGGATGAGAATCTGGCGAATATGATTCAGACGACGATTCCTGCAGCAATCAAGGACTGGGTGAGCCAGGTGGCGGCACAGGCGGCAACCGAGCAGACCGAAGCGACCGAGGCGGCGGAACAGCCGGAGACCGAGCAACCGCAGGAGACAGAGCAGCAGGAAGAGACCGTACAGCAGACAGAGACGCTTGCGACGAAGGATCGTGTGAATGTCCGTGCCGCAGCGGATACGGAATCTGAAAAGCTCGGCACCTTAGATCAGGGAACCGTTGTCACCCGTACAGCGGTGGACGGCGACTGGAGCGTGATTGATTACAACGGTACGACAGGTTATGTCAAGAATGAGTTTTTGACCTATGATCTGCCGGATACGACGGCGGAGAATAATTCGGACAGTTCATCGGATAACAGCGACAGCACAAACAGTGCTTCCATCGCAGAGGGAACGGTGATTATGCTGGAGAATACCACGAATATCCGCTCGGGAATGAGCGAGGATTCCGGCAAAGTCGGAACGGCTTATGCGGGAGAGAAGGTCACAGTTGTGATGAGTTATGCGGAGGGCTGGACCAAGGTAAAATGGAACGGCGAGACCGGTTACATAAAGACATCTTTATTACAGTAAGCGGTGCGGCCTGGCTGATACCGGAAAACGGAGACTTTTTAAAAGGAAGTCTCCGTTTTTTCACAGAGAGAACATTTGAAACGGAGAGATTATGGACGAACAGGGAGTGCGGATCAACAAATATCTGAGTGAGGCAGGGGTGTGTTCAAGACGTGAGGCGGACCGTCAGATCGAGGCGGGTGCAGTCACTGTGGACGGAGTCTGCGCCAGGCCCGGGACAAGAGTGCTGCCGGGGCAGACGGTCTGTTTTCAGGGGAGAAGCGTAAGCCAGGAGGAAGAACGCATCCTGCTCGCGTTTCACAAGCCGGCGGGAATTGTCTGCACAGCGGAAAAACGCGAGAAAAACAATGTGATCGACTATATTCATTATCCGAAGCGCATCTACCCGGTCGGAAGACTCGACAAGGACTCGGAGGGGCTGCTTCTTTTGACGAATCAGGGCGATCTTGTGAACAAGATTATGCGGGCGGGAAACATGCACGAGAAGGAATATCTGGTGACGGTGAACAAACCGCTCACGGAGTCTTTTCTGCGCGGAATGGCAGGCGGCGTGCCGCTCGTGGAGCTGAATGCGACAACACGCCGGTGCTTTGTGGAACGCATCGGCAAGCGCGAGTTCCGGATCATTTTAACGCAGGGATTGAACCGGCAGATCCGGAGGATGTGTGAATATTTCGGCTACCGTGTGGAAAAGCTGGTGCGCGTGCGTATTATGAATATTGAATTGGGCAGTTTAAAGAGTGGAACATACCGGAATGTGACGGAGGAGGAGTATCACGAATTGCTCCGCCTGACCGCGGATTCGTCCAGCGATCCGGTGATGCCTGCAAAAAAGACGGGGGAGAAAAAGAGATGACACCGGAAGAACAGATCAAAAACCTGCGGGAACAGATTGCGTATCACAGTGACCGCTATTACAATCAAGATAATCCGGAGATATCCGATTACGAGTTTGACCAGCTGATGCTGGAATTAAAGCGGCTGGAGCGGGAACATCCCGAGCTGGTCACACCGGATTCACCGACCCAGAAGGTGGGCGGCACAGCGAAGCGGACGGCGGGTGTGCTGGTAAGGCACAATGTCCCGATGCTAAGCCTGCAGGATGTGTTCTCAAAGGAAGAGATCTACGATTTTGTGGCACAGATGAAAGAACAGCTGAACGATCCGGAGTTTGTCGTGGAGTATAAGATCGACGGACTTTCGATGACGCTGCGCTATGAGAACGGGGAGCTGGCGCTCGCGGAGACGCGCGGCGACGGCATCAATTTCGGCGAGGATGTCACGGCGAATGCAAAGGTGATCGGCGACGTGAAAAAGAAGCTCCGGGAGGCACCGGAGTATCTGGAGATCCGCGGGGAAGTCTACATGAAGAATGCGGATTTTGATGCCGTGAATGAAAAACAGGAGCTGCTCGGGAAAAAGCCGTTCGCCAATCCGAGAAACTGTGCGGCGGGCACGCTCCGCCAGCTGGATTCCGCGATCACGAAAGAGCGTAAGCTGTCGCTGTTTATATTTAATATCCAGCAGGTGCGGGGAATGCAGTTTGACACGCACACACAGGGATATGAATATCTGAAGAAACAGGGAATTCATGTGATTGATGATTACCGTGTCTGCAAGACGGCAGATGAAGTGTGGGAGGCGATTACCGCCATCGGCGAGAACCGCGGCAACCTCGGCTATGACATCGACGGAGCGGTGGTCAAGATCAACCGTTTCTCGGACCGGGAGAAGCTCGGGGCAACCTCGAAAGTGCCCAGATGGGCGATCGCCTACAAATATCCGCCGGAGGAAAAAGAGACAAAGCTTTTGGATATCGAGCTGTCGGTCGGAAGGACAGGCAGGATCACGCCGACTGCGGTATTTGAGCCGATACGGCTCTGTGGAACGAGCGTTTCGAGGGCGACGCTTCACAATCAGGACTTTATCGATGATCTGGATGTCGGAATCGGGGACACCATCGTCGTCTACAAATCCGGCGAGATCATTCCGAAGGTGAAGGAAGTGCGGAAAGAAAAGCGCCCGGAGGGCTGGAAGCGCTTTGTGATACCGGATGTCTGTCCGGTGTGCGGGGCGAAGACAGAGCGGGAACGCGATACGGCGGACATCAAGTGTACATCGCCGAACTGCCCGGCGCAGCTGGAGCGCCACATCATCAATTTTGTCGGAAGAGACGCCATGGACATCAAGGGGTTCGGAACGGTTTATATTGAAGAACTCGTCAGAATGGGTTATATTAAAAATGTCGCGGACATTTTTTCGCTGAAGGAGCACCGAGAGGAACTGATTGCACAGGGAATCATCGGCAAGGAGAAGAACACGGACAAGCTTCTGGAGGCGATAGAAAAAGCCAAGCAGAATGATGCGTACAAGCTGTTGACCGGTCTTGGGATACCGAATGTCGGAAAGGCGGCAGCGAAGGCGATCATGAAGCATTTTAAGACCATGGAGCGGCTTTCGGAGGCATCCGAGGAGGAACTGACGGCAGTCGGGGACATCGGAAAAGTCAGTGCGGACTGCATCCGGAGTTATTTTTCGGATGAGAAGAACCAGGTGGTGCTGCAGAGACTCGCACAGGCCGGCGTCAACATGACGGCGGAGGAGAGCGAGACCGTGGACTCTGTCATTAGCGGAAAGACCCTTGTGGTGACGGGAACCCTGCCGACGCTTGGCAGAAAGGAAGCGCAGACGTTGATCGAGCGGTATGGAGGAAAGGTATCCGGATCTGTGTCAAAGAAGACGGATTATGTCCTCGCGGGGGAGAGCGCGGGAAGCAAGCTTACGAAGGCGCAGGAACTCGGCATCAGAGTGATCAGTGAGGACGAACTGTACGACATGCTGCAGATAGAGAGGTAACATTTTTATGCCAATCAGAATACAGAGTGATTTACCTGCAAAGGAAATACTGGAGAAGGAAAATATATTTGTTATGGATGAGAATCGTGCGATGCATCAGGACATCAGACCGATCAAGATCGGAATTTTAAATCTGATGCCGCTGAAAGAAGAGACGGAACTGCAGCTTCTGCGTTCCCTGTCGAACACGCCGCTTCAAGTCGATGTGACATTTGTTGCGGTGTCCAGCCATGAGTCCAAGAATACGTCGATGAGTCATCTGAATAAATTCTACGAGAGTTTTGCGGATATTAAGAGACGCTATTTTGACGGGCTGATCATCACCGGGGCACCGGTGGAGCAGATGGAATACGAGGACGTGGATTACTGGGAGGAGATCTGCCAGATCTTTGAGTGGACGAAGAGCCATGTGACGTCCACCCTGCATCTGTGCTGGGGGGCACAGGCGGGAATGTACTATCACTACGGTCTGAAAAAGTATCTCCTGCCGCAGAAAAAATTCGGTGTCTACGAACACCGTGTGATGAACCGGAAAGTGCCGCTGGTGCGCGGTTTTGACGATTACTTTATGGCGCCGCACTCCAGACATACCGAGGTGCGCACGGAGGACATCCGCAAAGTCAGGGAGCTGACCATTCTTGCGGAGTCTGAGGAGGCGGGCGTATTCCTCGCGATTGCGGACGAGGGCAGAAGAATCTTTGTGATGGGGCATCCGGAGTATGACCGCTACACGCTGGATAAAGAATACAAGCGGGACAAGGAGAAGGGGCTTCCCATTGAGCCGCCGGTCAACTATTATCCGGACGATGACGATACGAAAAAGCCGAACCTGCAGTGGCGCTCGCACGGCAATATCCTTTACAGCAACTGGTTAAATTACTACGTCTATCAGCAGACTCCTTATGAGTTCATTGATACGGCGGAGATTATAGGAAAGTGATGCGGCGTTTGCCAAGGCACGGAAAAGAGGACATAAGATGGCAGATACAATGAAGATGGAATACAAGATTTTCCTGGAGGCGGAGGACGTGTCGCAGTCGCGGATCCTTTCCTGTGCTTCCTACATGAAGCGTGTGTTAGAGAGCTGTAATAATCCTTATATCAGCAGGGCAGAACTTGATGACGAGAGCGATCTGGATGATTTTGTGCTGCGCCTTTTCGTGGAGGAGGAGATCGAGGAGAAGGAGTGCACCAACCCGGCGATGGTGGAGAGCTTTATCGAGGATATGGCGGAGCTTGTGACGGGGATTGCTGAAGCACATTCGTTCCTGGATCTGGAGGGAAGCTTTTCTGTCACATGGAAGGGAACGACGAGCGCATATACCTTTGTTTCCCCAGGCGGTGATGACGGATGCGATTTTCAGGAACTCGGTGTGACCGAATAATTTAATACTTTTTTTGGTTTCCAAAACGGGAATAGTCTGTTATAATAAACGCATAATATCACTTAGGAGGCATTTGACATGGGTGAGGATCGCAAAACATTTAAAATAAAGGACGGTAATTTGGGAGAAGTGAAGATTGCAGATGAAGTGGTTGCCATCATCGCAGGACTTGCCGCTACCGAGGTTGAGGGCGTTGGTTCCATGGCTGGCAACATCACAAATGAACTGGTAAGTAAGCTTGGTATGAAGAATCTTTCCAAGGGAATTCGCGTAGAAGTTCTCGACGGAAAGGTAAGCGTGGATGTGGCACTGAACATTTCATATGGTTATTCGATCCCTGAAGTGTCAGCCAAGGTGCAGGACAGAGTCAAGAATGCGATTGAGAATATGACCGGTCTGGAAGTATCTATCGTGAATATCCGTATCGCAAGTGTGGACATGGGCAGCAACAAGTAACGCATCGAATCACGGTGAATAAGATAAAGGATGTCCCTGCGACATCCTTTTTTCCTGTACAGGGAAATGTGACGAAGAAGACGGAACATGAGAGAAAGGAAAGGTTTATGACCAGAAGAGAGTTGAGAGAACAGATATTTAAGCTGCTGTTTGGCGTGGAGTTCCATGACAGACAGGAACTGCCGGAGCAGATTGCCGTCTATGAGGAGACGGAGGAGCCGTGGGATGCAAAGGACGGCGCGTATATTTCCGGCAAATGCGAGGATATCGTGGCGCATCTTGCAGAGATTGACGAGGCGATCGATGCTGTGGCAGAAGGCTGGAAGACCGGACGCATGGGAAAGGTAGATCTCACGCTGATCCGCCTGGCGGTCTATGAAATGAAGTATGATGAGGATGTGCCGGTCGGCGTTGCCATCAACGAGGCGGTGGAGCTTGCCAAAAAGTATGGCACCGATGAGTCGCCGGCATTTATCAACGGTGTACTTGCAAAGCTGGTATGAGAAAAAATATCTATTCTGTCGGTCAGGTAAATACATACATCCAGAACATGTTCGCACAGGATTTTATGTTGCACCAGATCAGCATCAAGGGGGAAGTGTCGAACTGTAAGTATCACTCCAGCGGTCATATTTATTTTACCCTCAAGGATCAGACGGGGACGATCGCCGCGGTCATGTTTTCCAGGTACCGCCGCGGACTTGCCTTTCAGATGAAGGAGGGAGACAAGGTTGTTGTGACCGGCTCCGTCGAGGTGTACGAGCGGGACGGAAAGTACCAGCTCTATGCCAGAGAGATTGAGCTTGAGGGTGCCGGGAATCTCTATCTGAAGTTTGAGGCGTTAAAGCGCGAACTCGAGGAGATGGGAATGTTCGATGCGGCATACAAAAAGCCGATACCCAGATATGCCACGAGGATCGGCATTGTGACAGCGCCTACGGGAGCCGCGATACAGGATATCCGCAACATTGCTGCCAGAAGGAATCCCTATGTGCAGTTGATCTTATATCCCGCGCTCGTGCAGGGGGACGGCGCCGCAGCAAGCATTGTGCGCGGCATCCATGCGCTGGATGTGCTGGGTGTGGACGTCATCATTGTGGGACGCGGCGGCGGTTCGATCGAGGATCTGTGGGCATTCAATGAAGAAGAGGTTGCGCGGGCGATTTTTGCATGCAACACGCCGGTGATCTCGGCGGTCGGACATCAGACGGATACGACGATATCGGATTATGTGGCGGATCTGCGGGCACCGACACCTTCCGCGGCGGCGGAGCTTGCAGTGTTTGATGTGCAGCTCGTCGAAAAGTGGCTGATGGATTACGGAACACAGATGAGACGCCAGCTGGAATTAAGGCTGAACCAGATGCGCACGCGTCTCATGCATGATGAGGAGAAGCTGCGCTATCTGAATCCGCGCGCCAAGCTCAAAGAGAATGAAAAGCGTTTGGACGAGCTGGGCGCCGCCTTAGAGCGCCGGATGCAGGCAACGCTTGAACAGAAGCGCCATACGCTGGCACTTCTTTCAGGAAGACTGGACGGGATGTCGCCGCTTAAGAAGCTGGCGCAGGGGTATTCCTATGTGGAGGATGCCGGCGGACATGCGCTGACGGATGCGGACACCGTGCAGATCGGAGAAGCGCTTTCCATTCATCTCTACCGGGGCAGCTTAAAAGCGGCTGTGACAGAGATCCGTAAGCAGGATGCCGCAGAGGATGGTTTGGAGAAAGGAAGAATCGATGGATAATCAGAACGAAAAAAAGCCGACGCTTGAGGAGGCTTTTACCCGGATCGAGGCGATCCTTACACAGATGGAACAGCCGGAGATTTCGCTGGAGGAATCTTTTTCGCTGTATCAGCAGGGGGTATTGCAATTAAAAAATTGCGGAACCATTCTGGACGAAGTGGAAAAAAAGATGCAGATCCTCGGTGAGGACGGGGAAATAGAAGAGATGTAAGAACGGTAGGGGGATGCAGACGATGGATTTTAAGACCGAGATGGCGGAGCGCACAGCGCAGATTGAACAGATCATAAAAAAATACCTGCCAAAGGAAGAAGGCTATCAGAAGACCATCATGGAGGCGATGAATTACAGCGTGCTGGCGGGAGGTAAGCGTCTCCGCCCGATGCTGATGCAGGAGACTTACCGCCTGTTTGGAGGAAGATCCGAGGTGATCGAACCGTTCATGGCAGCGATCGAGATGATTCACACCTACTCACTGGTGCATGATGATCTTCCGGCAATGGATAATGACGAATACCGCCGCGGGAAGAAGACCACGCATGCCGTGTACGGGGAGGCAATGGGAATCCTCGCGGGAGATGCGCTTCTGAATTATGCATATGAGACTGCGGCACGGGCATTTGCCATGGAACCGGGCAATCCCGGGGTATGCCAGGCATTTCAGATTCTGACCGCAAAGGCGGGGATCTATGGGATGGTCGGCGGCCAGACCGTGGATGTCGAGTCGGAGGGAAAGCCAGACATGACCAAGGAAAAACTCGATTTTATCTATCGTCTGAAGACGAGCGCCCTGATCGAGGGGGCAATGCTTACAGGAGCGGTGCTGGCGGGAGCCACGCAGGGTGAACAGAAGATTATCGAGCAGACAGCCGGTGAGGTCGGACTTGCATTTCAGATCCAGGACGACATTCTGGATGTCACGAGCACCATGGAGGTATTGGGAAAGCCCATCGGCAGCGATGAGAAGAACCACAAGATCACGTACGTGACCTATGAGGGCATTGAGAAGGCGAAGGCGGATGTTGCGTCACTATCCGAGCAGGCGATTGCGCGGATGGATTCCCTTGTGGTTAAGAACGAATATCTGACGGAACTGCTCAGATATCTGATCCTCCGGGAGAAGTAAACTACGATAAAAAGCAGAGGTGCTCTGTATGATCTTGGAACGTATACAAAAAGAAAATGATATCAAGGAACTCTCCGATGAGGAACTGAAAATTCTTGCATCGGAGATTCGTCAATTTTTAATCGAGAAAATCTCGGATACCGGGGGACATCTTGCGTCTAATCTGGGCGTGATCGAGCTGACCATGGCGCTGCATCTGTTTTTGGATCTGCCGAAGGATAAGCTTATCTGGGATGTCGGGCATCAGTCTTATACCCACAAGCTTCTGACCGGAAGAAAAGAGGGATTTGACCAGCTGCGCAAGTACGGGGGAATGAGCGGATTCCCGAAGCGCAAGGAAAGCGAATGTGACTGCTTTGACACGGGACACAGTTCCACGTCCATTTCGGCGGGACTGGGGTACGCGCATGCGAGAGAGATCACGGGGGAGGACTACAAGGTGGTGTCGGTGATCGGAGACGGTGCGCTGACCGGAGGTATGGCGTTTGAGGCGCTTAATAATGCGGCACAGCTTAACTCCAACTTTATCATTGTCCTAAACGACAATAATATGTCCATCTCGGAGAATGTCGGCGGATTGTCCACCTACCTGGCGGGGTTCCGCACGGCGGATGCCTACCGGGATTTAAAGCTCGGGGTCATGAATTCCCTCAACAAGATTCCGGTCTACGGCGATAAGATGGTGGAGCGTATCCGGCGCACGAAGAGCGGAATTAAGCAGCTGTTCATTCCGGGGATGCTGTTTGAGGAACTGGGGATTATTTATCTCGGACCGGTGGACGGAGGCGATATCAAGGGTATTTTAAAGCTGCTGCAGGAAGCGTCGCGTGTGGATGGACCGGTGCTGGTGCATGTCATCACGCACAAGGGAACAGGCTATGCACCTGCCGAGCGGCATCCGGCGCGGTTCCACGGGACGGAGCCGTTTGATATCGAGACGGGACTTCCGAAGCATCCGCGGACAAAGGCAAATTACACCGATGTTTTTTCCACGGTGATGCGCAAGCTTGGCGACCGTGATGAGCGCGTGGTGGCAATCACGGCGGCGATGACCGACGGAACGGGATTAAAACGTTTCCACAATATGTTTCCGGAGCGCTTTTTTGATGTGGGCATTGCGGAGCAGCATGCGGTGACATTTGCGGCGGGGCTCGCGGCGGGAGGCTTAAAGCCGATCTTTGCCGTGTATTCATCTTTTTTACAGCGCGCCTACGACCAGATCCTCCACGACGTCTGTATTCAGAACCTGCCGGTGGTATTTGCGATCGACCGTGCAGGACTTGTGGGCAGCGACGGGGAGACCCACCAGGGAATTTTTGACATCTCCTATCTCTCAACGATACCGAATATGACCATTATGGCGCCGAAGAATAAATGGGAACTGTCGGATATGATTAAATATGCAGTTGATTTTTCCGCGCCGATTGCGATAAGATATCCGAGAGGAGAGGCATATGACGGATTAAGAGAGTACCGGGCGCCGATCGCCTGCGGCAAGAGTGAGTGGATCTACCGGTCGGGTCAGATTGCGCTGTTTGCACTTGGTGCGATGGTGAAGACGGCGGAGGCGGTGCATGAGCGGCTGAAGGCGCTCGGCTATGAGAGCAGCTTAATCAATGCGCGGTTTGCAAAGCCGCTGGATGAGGATGCGCTCCTGTCCGCAGCAAGGCATCACGACCTTATCGTTACGATGGAGGAGAATGTGATCAGCGGCGGCATGGGCGAACAGGTCATGCGTTTTTACGAGGAGCACAATCTCTCTGTGAGAGTGCTTGCCATCGCGATTCCGGATGAGTACGTGGAACATGGCAATGTGGAGATTCTGCGCAGGGAAGTCGGAATCGATGTGGAGACGATCACGGAGCGCACCATAGAGGTATATGAAGAACTGCACGCACAGGAAAGCGGTGCGGAAAGGAATGACTTTTGAAAGAACGATTAGATGTTTTGCTTGTAAACAGAGGACTGGCTCCGTCGAGAGAGAAGGCAAAGACCATGATTATGGAAGGCAATGTCTTTGTGGAGAACCAGCGGGAAGATAAGGCGGGGGCTACATTTGACACGGAGGCCGAGATCACCGTAAAGGGGAACATGCTCAAATACGTGAGCCGCGGCGGATTAAAGCTTGAAAAAGCCATGACGCATTTCGGAATCACGCTGGAGGGTAAGGTCTGCATGGATATTGGAGCTTCCACCGGTGGATTTACCGACTGCATGCTGCAAAACGGAGCCGTCAAGGTGTATTCCGTGGACGTCGGCTATGGTCAGTTCGCATGGAAGCTGCGCCAGGATCCGCGCGTGGTCTGCATGGAGAAGACCAATATCCGCTATGTGACCCCGGCGGATATCGATGACGTGCTGGATTTTGCGTCGGTGGATGTGTCGTTTATTTCCCTTACCAAGGTTTTAATCCCGGCACGGGAGCTCTTAAGAGACGGCGGCGAGATGGTCTGTCTCATCAAGCCCCAGTTTGAAGCCGGACGGGAAAAAGTCGGGAAAAAGGGTGTTGTGCGTGACAAGGCTGTTCACGAGGAAGTGGTAGAGCGGATCATTGAATTCGCGTCACAGAACGGATTTTTTGTAAAGAATCTGGAATATTCGCCCATCAAGGGACCGGAAGGAAACATCGAGTATCTGGTGTACATCCGGAAGGATGAGACGGGCGGCGTGGATGCGGCAGTCGACATTGAGGCGGTCGTGGATGCAGCGCACGGCGAGTTAGACAAGTAACCGGACGTCTGTGAATGACCGGGCGTGTCTGCCGGATGTGGGGAAGCTTATGAGACATTTTTTGATCATCACAAATACATATAAGGACGAGAACGGCAGACTCACCGGAGAACTTGCGGCGTATATCCGCAAAAAGGGCGGAGAATGTGACTGCTTTTACAGTGACGGGGAGAGCAAAAGCGAGGCGGCGCCTGCTTTGGATAAGATGGATCCAGCGACGGACTGCGTCATGGTGTTAGGCGGCGACGGAACGCTGATTCGCGCGGCATCCAGGCTGGTGGACAGCAGGATTCCGTTGATCGGCGTGAACCTTGGTACGGTCGGTTATCTGTGTGAACTCGAGGAGAGCAACGTGTTTGACGCGGTTGACCGTCTGATGGCGGATGACTGTATGGTGGAGGAGCGCATGATGCTCACCGGCGCAGGCATCCTTGGCGGAGTGCGGGAAGAATACGGGGTTGCCCTGAATGATATCGTGATTCACCGCACGGGGGAGTTGTCGGTAGTCAGCCTGATCGTCTATGTGAACGGGGAGTATCTGCATACGTTTCGGGCGGACGGAATCATTGTGTCGACGCCGACCGGTTCTACCGGCTACAATATGTCGGCAGGCGGACCGATCGTGGATCCGAAGGCACAGATGATTTTAATTACGCCGATCAATGCGCATAATCTCAATTCACGCAGTATTGTGATCGGTGCGGAGGACGAAGTGGTTGTTGAGATCGGCAGAAGGCGCTCACAGAAGGATGAGACTCTGGAGGTCAGCTTTGACGGGGATACCGCCGCAAGACTTGTGGTGGGAGATAAGTTCAGTATCCGGAAGGCTTCGGACACGACAAGGATCTTAAAGCTGAGCAACAAGAGCTTTCTCGAGATCCTAAGCAAAAAGATGCAGGTATACACATAAGCGGGAAACGGAGGGCAGAATGAAAACCAAACGACAGGCGAAAATGCTGGAACTGATCAAGAGAAATGACATTGAAACACAGGAAGAACTGTCGGATTATCTGGAGCGTGAGGGCTATCAGGTAACACAGGCGACGGTTTCCAGGGACATCCGGGAACTAAAGCTCACCAAGGTTGCAATGAGCAACGGCAGGCAGAAATACGTTGCGCTGCAGGAGACGGACGAAAATCTGTCGCAGAAATATGTGCGCGTGTTCCACGACGGATTTGTATCCATGGATATGGCGCAGAATATTCTGGTCATTAAGACTGTCTCGGGTATGGCGATGGCGGTGGCGGCTGCGTTAGATGCCATGCATATGCACGAGATCGTGGGCTGCATTGCGGGGGATGACACCATCATGTGCGCGATCCGCAGTGTGGATGATACCGTTGCGGTGATGAACCGCTTGAAAAAGCTTGTGGAAGACTAGACGGGATTCTTTTGGGGAGAGTAGAAGGAGATTCTATGTTACAAAGTCTGCATGTGAAAAATCTGGCGCTGATTGACGAGGCGGAGGTGGATTTTACCCGGGGACTCAATATCCTCTCGGGAGAGACCGGTGCGGGTAAGTCCATCATCATCGGTTCGATCAATCTGGCGCTGGGTGAAAAAGTGCAAAAGGAAATGTTGAGAGAAGATCCGCAGACCGGGGAGTTTGCTCCGGCGCTGGTAGAACTGGTATTTACGGTGGAGAACGGGCAGGAACGGCAAAAGCTGGAGGCGCTCGAGGTCTATCCGGAAGATGACCAGGTGATCCTAAGCCGCAGAATCGTAGGCGGAAGGGGAACGGCGCGCGTCAACGGTCAGAGTATGCCGGCATCCGCGGTGCGCGAGATCGCGGCGATTTTAATTGACATTCACGGTCAGCATGAGCATCAGTCGCTTCTTTCAAAGCGCAGACATTTGGAGATTCTGGATGCCTATGTGGGAGAGACGCTGACAGAGAAAAAGAAGGCGCTCGCAGAGACTTACCGCAGCTACAAAAAGCTGGTGGAGGAAGAGAAAAATGCCGGCATAGACGGCGCAGAGCGCGAGCGGGAGATTTCGTTCCTGGAGTACGAGATCCGTGAGATCGAGGAGGCAGGACTTCGGGAAGGCGAGGACGAGGAACTGGAGAATGAGTACCGCCGGTTTTCCAACGGACAGAAGATTGTGAATGCCGTAAACGGTGCATACAGCAATACCGGCGGCGAATCGGACTGTGCGTCGGAGCTGACCGGAAGGGCGGTGCGCGAACTCTCGTCAGTCTCCGGATACGATGAGAAGCTTGCCGAACTCGAGCGTGAGCTGCTTGAGATCGACGGGCTGTTAAGCGATTTCAACCGGGAACTTGCCGATTATGTCGAGAACATGGAGTACGATGAGGAGACGTTCTACCAGGTGGAGAAGCGTCTCGATGAGGTGAATCATCTGAAATCCAAATACGGCAGCACGATCCCGGACGTGCTTCTGGCATTAGAAGAGAAGCAGGAACGCCTGATGCAGCTTAAGGACTATGACACGTATCTTGCCGGTCTTAAGGAAGAGATTGCGCGGACCAAAAAAGTCTTAGAGAAGCAGAGCAGCGAGGTGTCCGCAATGCGTAAGGAGGCGGCAGAGCGGCTTACCGCGGCGGTCACGCAGGCGCTACTGGATCTGAATTTCCTTGATGTGCGTTTTACGATGAATTTTGAGCGCATGGCAGAGTATACGGCGAACGGATTCGACGATGCGGAATTTTTGATTTCCACGAACCCGGGCGAGCCGTTAAAACCGCTCGGAAAAGTAGCGTCGGGAGGAGAACTTTCGCGTATCATGCTTGCCATCAAGACGGTGTTAGCGGATGAGGATGCGGTGGAGACGCTGATTTTCGATGAGATCGACAGCGGAATCAGCGGACGGACAGCGCAGATGGTTTCCGAGAAGATGAATGTGCTGGGACGGTCGCACCAGATTATCTGTATCACACATCTTCCACAGATTGCGGCGATGGCGGATTCCCATTACCTGATTCGGAAATCCGTACAGAATCAGACGACAGTCTCCACGATCCGCAGACTGTCGGAGGAGGAGAGCATACAGGAGCTTTCCCGTATGCTTGGAGGCGTGGAGATCACGGAGACGGTAAAAGAGAGTGCGCGAGAGATGCGCGCGCTTGCAAAAAGCAAAAAATCGGGGTTTGAAAAGTAAAAATATTCACATAATAAAAGAAGATACCACAGGTATGAGATACCATGGTATCTTCTTTTTTGTTGTGTGACGGCCTTTGGGTTACAGAAAATGGTATGGGGGCAGATATGAGACATAAATTTTATTTTTTGATACAGCAGATCACGTGGGTTGTTTTTTTGTTTTTGACGCTGTTTGCCGTAAAGACGTTTGAGCGGGCACTGCCGGATGAGATCTACGTTCCGTTCGGGGAAAAGGCGGATTACCAGTTTGGCGTTCCGGTGAGCGTGACGTTAAAGGACGACAGCGAGGAAGTGTTCTACCGCTTAAACGGGCAGGAGGATGCCGTGGCGGAGACCCCTTTTTATACCGTTACCTGCAAGCTGTTCGGCATTTTCCCGGTAAAAGACGTGAAGGTGATGATGGTCGACAGACAGGAGGTGACTGCGGGCGGCGAGGCGATCGGTATCTATGTGAAGACGGACGGAATCCTGGTGCTCGGCACTGCAAAGATTGCGGATGCGTGGGGCAATGAGTGCAGCCCGGCGCAGAATCTGGTGCAGAGCGGGGATTATATTGTGAGCGTGAACGGGGAGACGGTGTGCGGGAAAGAGGAGCTGATGGACAAGATTGACAGCTACGGCAGCGGACGTGAGATCATCGGAGTGATGCGGAAGGGGGAGTATGTGGAAGTATCCATGAATCCGGTCAAAGGCGAGACGGGAAAATACCGCCTTGGAATCTGGGTGCGGGATGATCTTGCCGGGGTCGGAACACTGACCTACTACAGGCAGGACGGCAGCTTTGGCGCACTCGGACATGCGGTGAGCGACGGCGACACCGGCGTGCAGATGAGCCTGTCGGAAGGATATATTTACGAGACGAAAATCGTCAGCATCCAGAAGGGGAAGAACGGCGTCCCAGGCGAACTTGCGGGGATCATTGACTACGGGAAATCGCATTGCATGGGAAGCATTACGGAGAACTCGCCGCTTGGCATCCGCGGCATGTTAAATGATACGGCGGGAGAACTGGAAGGAGAAGTCTACGAGGTGGCTTATAAGCAGGACATTGTGCTTGGAAAAGCCTACATCATCTCGGAGGTGTCCGGGGAGCGCGCGGAGTATGAGATCGAGATAGAGAGTCTTGATTACAGTGGGGATGAGGAAAACAAGGGAATCCTTTTTAAAGTCACGGATGAGCGGCTTTTAGACCTGACCGGAGGAATCGTACAGGGGATGAGCGGAAGTCCGATTATCCAGAACGGAAAGATGATCGGGGCGGTGACGCATGTGTTTGTGTCGGATGCGTCGATGGGGTACGGAATCTTTATTGAGAAAATGTTGTGATTGTACGACAAAAACTTTTACAACGTCTGGTACTTATGGTATACTACAGTTAGTATTGTTGGCTTTAAGGACGGAAGACGGAATGGAACAGCAGGAACATATACAAAAACTGGCAGATGAATACTACGAAGAGGGCAGAGCCAGATTCTTTGACCACAAGCTGGAGGAAGCGGCGATGCTTGTACAGAATGCGCTTCATCTCTACAAGAAGTGCGACGACATGTTAAAATACGCCACAGCGCTCAATCTGCTCGGAGTGATCTACGGCGCCACGGGGAACGAGACGATGGCGGTGGATTATCTGGTCGAAGGACTTGAGTGTGCGATCGATTACCAGCTAAATAACATCACGACACTCTTTTATAACAATATCGGCTCCAGGTACCAGGAGCTGGGAGAGCATGAGAAGGCGATCGACTATTTCTTAAAGTCGGCGCGGGAACTGCAGAATCCGACCTGCATCAAGGAGGAACGCTACCGTTCCTGGGCTCTGATTACCTACCTGAATCTGGCGGTCTCCTACTACGAACTGAACCTGTACGAGCTTTCCTACAAATATTTAGAGCAGGCAGAGCGGCAGCTTGACGAGGAAGTGGAGGAGATGTATCATTATACGGTACTGATCTTCAAATGTAGGCTGCTCTGGCAGATGGGAAAGGGGGACTATGTGTATGAGTACATGGAGGACCTTCTGGCGAGCGGTGAAAAAGACAGCAATGCGTCGGATTATCTGAACGATATGAAGGATCTGTGTCAGCTGTTCCGCGACATGAAAGAGTATGAATACTGGAAGCAGACCATATCTGCGGTCGAGACCTATACGATCGATCAGAAAACCGTCTTTTTCCAGCTGTTTCTGACGGAATTGTGGATGGACTACTATCAGACTGTGGGGAACGAAGAGCGCTATGTGGAACTGTGTGTGGCACATGCGGATCTGTATAAGCGCCAGAAAGCGATCGATGCGAAGGACCGCGCCACAGCGATCGACATCAAGGTCCAGCTGCGGGAAAAAGAGGCGGAGCGCAAGCGCGTGGAGACTATGTCTGTGACGGATGCGCTGACCGGGCTGGGGAACCGCTATTCTCTTGAGCGTGAGGCGGTGCATATCATAAGGGATGCGGGCGGTGAGCGGATCACGGTCGGCGTTTTGGACATCGACTGCTTTAAGCAGCTGAACGATACCTACGGGCATATTCAGGGAGACCGCTGCCTGAAGGTGGTGGCGGATATTCTGAAGGAGGCAGTGATGGACTGCGGACATGTCTACCGGTTTGGCGGGGATGAGTTCGTGATGTTGTTTCCGGCAGGGATGGAGAACCGGATCGAGGAGATCGCGGAGGCGATCCTGCAGAAGATTGCGGAGGCGGGAATCGCAAACGAGCACTCGGTTGTACAGCCGAATCTTACTATCTCCCAGGGGTATGCCTGCTTTGTGCCGGAGGGCACAGAGAGCGGAGCGCGTCTGATTGAGCACGCGGACAAGGCGCTTTACTATGTGAAGAGAAACAGCAGAAACGCATATTATATCATACGCGAATGATGCATATACTTCAGTTGACGACTTGCTTCGACAAATTTTCTTGCGTTGGAATCAGTATCATCAGTAAGCAAAGAGTTTTGTCACAGGAGGGGCTAAAATGGAAAAACTGAATGTTGCAATAGCAGATGATAATGAGAGAATGCTGCGATTATTAGGGGATATTATCGAAAGTGATGACGAACTGAATGTTGTAGGAGTCGCCCGCGACGGCGAGGAAGCATACCATGTGATAAAGGCGAAAGAACCGGATGTCGTGCTGCTCGACATTGTAATGCCGAAGCTTGACGGATTGGGGGTTTTAGACCGCGTGAGTCAGGACACCTCCATAAAAAAGCATCCGGCGTTTATTATGATCAGCGCGATCGGTCAGGAGAAAATCACGGAAGATGCGTTTGCGCGCGGCGCAGATTATTACATTATGAAGCCGTTTGACAATGATATCGTGTTAAGCCGCATCAAGAATGTGAGAAGACCTGCGGCGGGACGCGGTGCGGAAGTGCGCAAGGTCAATGCCTATGAGAAGGCGGAGGAGACAAAGGAGCGCAACCTGGAAGCGGATGTCACCGATATTATTCACGAGATCGGAGTTCCGGCGCATATCAAAGGGTATCAGTATCTGCGGGATGCGATTGTCATGTCCGTCAATGACATGGATATGCTCAACTCGATCACGAAAATTCTTTATCCCACGATCGCGAAGAAGTACCAGACAACCTCCAGCCGTGTGGAGCGGGCAATCCGGCATGCGATCGAGGTGGCGTGGAGCAGAGGCAAGATGGATACCATTGATGAGATGTTCGGGTATACCATCCACAACGGAAAAGGAAAACCGACGAATTCGGAGTTTATCGCACTGATTACCGACCGGATACGTCTGGAATATAAGATGCATTAACGATGAGGACATATTTTTCAGGAGGCGCAAAGCCGAAGAAGAGTATGTCCTCATTTTCGGATAACCGGTTCCTTTTGAGCGTCAGATGTGCTATAATTATACGATGATTTTTCGGAGGATGGCAGATGCAGAAAAACAGGTATCAGCTCAGGTGCGCGGCAGGAAAATACTGGCTGTTAGATATGGAGCAGGATGGAGAAACGTATCGGCCGCCGCTCATGTTAAATGAGAGCGGGGCTTATATCTTCAGGCAGTATATGGCAGGAAACACGGCGGATAAAATCGCGGAGGAGCTTGCCACTATGTACGGGGGGACCGCAGACGATATGCGGACAGATGTGATGCAGTTTATCAGACAAATGGAACTACAGAGGATCTTGTAAACGATGAATATATTATTGGTGGGAAGCAAATGCCGCTTCCTTCAGCTTTTGACGGACAAACTGGACAAAGAAGGGCACCGTGTGTTTTTGCTGACGGCAGAAGACAAATCGGTCAGAACGTCCAAAAAGATATTTGAGACGTATCATTTTGCATACGACAATCCGTGCATCAGAGAGGTGCTTGAGGGAGTGCGTCCGGATGTGACAGTCTTTATGGGCGCCTATGATACAGGCTTTCTCTGGGGGAAGGGGAGCAGCACGGCGTCGGCGTACACTTCAGGCCTGTTTCAGCTGCTGATGAATGAGACGGCTGGTAATGTGGGACGCTTTTTGTATCTCTCGTCGGAGGAAGTCTTCGGGGGAGAGTATACACAGGACATTTCGTGCGAGGAAAACTGTGCGGCTTATACGGTACGCGCGCAGGCGATTGCGGCGGGAGAGGAACTCTGCCGCAGTTACTTTAACATGGGCTATGAGACGATCGTGCTGCGGCTGGATCATCTCTACGGGGAACCGCTTACCGGGGCGGAAGCGCGTGATATCTGCGCCCGCATGAGTGTGGAGGGGCTGGAAACCGGTGAGATCCGGGTAAATCCCCACAACCGTGTGGCGTTGTTACACTATTCGGATGCCGTCGAATTTTTGTATGCGGTGATTACGGCAAAAAAGATGACGTACGGTGTCTATCAGATTTCTTCCGGAGAGACGATTTCCGTGCGAAGCGCAGCGGAGTTTGTGGCGGCGGAACTGGAAGGTGTGAAAGTCGTAGAGGACACCGGAAGAGAGCGGATGGAGCCGGTTTTGTCCAACCAGAGATTTGCGGAGGAGTTTGGGATACGCATTGTACATAAGCCGGAGACCGAGATTGGCAGGGAGGCGGCGTACATCCGGCAGCACGCATCTTCTTTTGTGCGGACACAGAGCAGAAAAAAGGGATGGAGCCGGTTCGGAGAGCGGTCGAGAGAGGCCGTAAGAGCGATGATTCCGTTCGCGGAGAATCTGCTTTGTTTCCTTCCGTTTTTCCTGTTAAATAACTGGATGGCGGGGAGCGCGTATTTCCAGAACATTGATTTTTACCTTCTGTATGTGCTGCTGTTCGCCATTACCTACGGGCAGCAGCAGGCGACATTCTCCTCGATTCTTGCGGTGGCGGGGTATCTTGCGGTGCAGATGTATCAGCGGAGCGGTTTTGATGTGGTGCTGGATGTCAACACGTACATATGGATTGCACAGCTGCTGATTCTGGGACTTGTGATCGGCTATATGCGCGACCGGCTGCATGCGGTGGAGGAGGAGGAGCGCCATGAGGTGGATTTCCTCTCCAGACAGGTGGAGGACATCTCGGATGTCAACGGCAGCAACGTGCGCATCAAGGAGATTCTGTCAAATCAGATCGTCAACCAGAACGACAGCTTCGGAAAGCTGTATGAGATCACGTCCAGCCTGGACAAGTACGAGCCGAGTGAAGTGTTGTTCTATGCCGCAGAGGTGCTGGCAAAGCTGATGGACAGTCAGGATGTCGCAATCTATACGGTGGCAAACCACTCCTATGCGCGTCTGTTCTCGGCAACTTCGCCGAAGGCACGCATGCTCGGAAATTCCATTCACTATGTGCAGATGGAAGAACTCTATGAAAAGCTGCGGGAGAAAAAAGTATTCATCAACAAAACCATGGATGAGCGCTATCCGCTGATGGCGGACGCCATTTATTCGGAGGACGAGATGCAGCTGATTCTGATGGTGTGGGGAATCCCGTGGGAGAGAATGACACTCGGGCAGGCGAATATGCTCACTGTGATCGGCTATCTGATTCAGAACGCGGTCGTGCGCGCCAACCGTTATCTCTCGGCGCTGGAACAGCAGCGCTATATCCACGGCACCAGAATTTTGGAGGCGGACGCGTTTGTTTCGCTGGTGAAGGCTTATCTTAACGCCAGGGAGAAGAAGCTGACGGAGTGTGCGCTCGTCGTTTTCGAGGAGGGTGAGACCTCCAGGGAGGAAGCCGCGGGCGTGCTTTCCGGCATGATGCGCCAGAGTGATTACCTTGGAGAACTCTCCGACGGAAAGATGTACGCACTGCTTGCTAACACGAGCGCAGAGGATGCGGGAATGGTTGTGGAGCGTTTTAGGAGCGCAGGCTTTCCGTGCAGGATGAAAGAGGAGATGGAACTATGAGCAGGATCGAAACGTATTTTCTGCTGCTTGTGGTACTGAATCTGTGCATCACGGCGGCGTATGTCCTGTGGAATGAGCAGCACTGGAGAGAAGAGCCCGGAAAGCGCACCGGCGGAAGAATCCGCGCGGCGGTTATGCTTTTGGCACCGGTGATCGGTCCCGTCTTCTTTGTGGCGGGAGAACTCGCGCGGCATCTTTTATTCGGACAGTCGGCGGATCTGGAAGATGTTATTTTCAGTAAGGAGCGTGTCAGAACACACTTTATGGCGGATGAGGAGCAGGAGCGGAATGTGGTGCCGATCGAGGAGGCACTGGCGATTTCCGACCGGGATAGTCTGCGCACACTAATTATGAATGTGGTTAGAGGAGATGTCACGGACTCTCTCGGATCGCTGGCGCTGGCACTTGACAGTGAGGACACCGAGACCTCCCACTATGCGGCGTCGGTGCTTCGGGATGTGCTCAACGATTTCAGGCAGCATGCACAGAAACTCTACCGGCAGATGCAAAAGGACGGCAGAGAGGCGGGGGACGATGCCTGCCTTCTGATCGAGTACATGTATGTCGTCTTAAAACAGAATGTTTTTCACGAGACCGAACAGCGGACATTTGTGGATATGTTTGAGGAGGCGTGTGAACTTCTCTATGAAAAAGATTACCGGAAACTCACTGCACAATACATCGAATGGCTGTGTGAACTGCTGCTCCGCTTAAAGGAATTCGGGCGGATGCGCTACTGGTGCAACCGGAGCCGGGAATTATATCCGGATGCGCTTTCCACGTACACCTGCTATTTGAAAATGTATTTTACGCAGGAGAAGAAAACCGAATTTTTCCGGGAACTGGATCGGCTGAAAGCGTCCAATATCGTCATTGACAGGGAGACGTTAGAGCTGATCCGGACGTTCAGTTAGTCCGGCAGGAAGGAAATGACATGGTATCACGCAGAAATTATCTGACGATTGCAATGATGTTTGTGATTCTGCTTTTTATGTTTCAGTTTACAGGCGTCATGAAAGAACAGTTAAGTGAATATGAGAGCAACGAATATGCAGACGATACCACAACATCCTTTCAACGGTCGGATGCATTTCTGGCAGAACAGACATCTGACGACGCCTGCGAGGTGATCTATGTGGGCGAAGCAGGGGGAGCGGAGGAATCCGTGGTAAAGACATGGTGCAGCTACCGCAAGCGGACGTTTTTTTGCAGCAGCTCCCTCGCACTGCTTGACAGCCTGCAGGATGATGCACTGCAGGTGCTGGTGGTGGACGGCAGCAAGGTGACGTCGGAAGAAGAGGTGGCGGTTCTTCGCAGAGAGGCACAAATGGGTGTGACTGTGATTTTTGCAACCCTGCCGCAGAGCTCTGTGATAAGGGAGTACCGGGATTTAAGAGAGCTTCTCGGAATCCGCGCGGTGATTGCGGATGAGATACCGCTTGCGGGCATGCATCTGTTTTCCGGCTTTCTGCTCGGCGGGGAAGAGATCTATGAGGTCACGGAACTCGGGGAGGAGGAGCGTCAGGACATGAACCCTTCTGTTCCCTGGTATACGACCGGCGCGGGAACCAAGACCTATATGGTCGGCACGCTGTCCGATGAGACGATCGAACAGACGGTGGATAACGAAATACGGGCACAGTATGCGGGAATGGAGGAAGAGGCGGCAAAAAACAGCCTTCTGCCTGCCATTCTCTGGAGAAACAGCGTGGATACGGCAAAGATTTTCTGTGTGAACGGGGATTATCTTGCAGACATAAGCGCTGTTGGAATACTGGACGCCATGATGGGGGAGACATACGATTACGATATCTACCCGGTAATTAACGCACAGAATCTTGTGATTGCAGATCTGCCGACGTTCGTCTCCGAGAACGAGGAGGAGATGCAGAAGTGCTACAGTCAGTCCGCACAGGCAGTGTATCAGGAAATTGTGTGGCCGTCGCTGACCTCCATTGCCTCCCGGACGGGGGCAAAGATGACCTGCATGATGACGCCGCAGTTTACGTATACGGATGAGGAAGAGCCGGATGGAGAGAACGTCACCTATTACCTGAAACGTCTGAAGGAGGAGCACGCGGAGGCGGGACTGTCCGCAGACAGCATGGAAGGGATCCCGCTCTCAGAAAAAATAAAGCAGGATCAGACGTTCTGGCAGACCTATGCGCCGTCCTACCGGTTTTTATCCCTCTACGCGGACGGAGTAAAGAGCATCGGGGAGAAGAGTGCCCTTCCAGCGGAAATCCGGACGGTTGCGCTCGGATCCGGCGCCAGCGGGCAGGCGGTGGGGTATCTCAATGAGAACGTCACACTGCAGCCGTCGACGAGTTCCGGAATCCGGCATACGTTTCTGGATGATTTTAAAGTGAAATGCATGGAGACGGCGCTCGGCTATTCCAACATCACACTCGACCTCTATAGCGTGACGTATCCGGAAGGGGACGAGGATTCCTGGGAGAAAATGTCCAAGAAGATCGCAGCAAACCTGGGCACCTACTGGAAAGCGTATGAAGCGTTTGACGCAACCACCCTGACAGAGAGTGATGTGCGCATCCGCAGATTTCTGGCACTTGACTATAAGCAGCAGCGCGCGGGCAATGTGATTACACTTTCCTTAGAGCACCGGGAGGATGCGGCATGGTTTCTGCTGCGCCTGCACGGAGAGAAAGTCACAGAAGTTGCGGGCGGAAGCTTTGAAGAGATAGAAGACGGCGTCTACCTGATTCTTGCCGAGGAAGATGAGGTCTCCGTGGAAGTGCAGACCGGGGAAACATGGCAGTATCAGGACGGTGGAAAGCGTGGTGACGGCACATGAGAATATGTATTGTGGCAGAGGGATGCTATCCCTATGTTGTCGGGGGTGTATCGAGCTGGATACACAGTATGATAAAAATATTTCCGGAGTACCAGTTTGTCGTGCTGGCGATTGTGGCGAACCGTTCGCTGCGCGGAAAGTTTGTCTACGATCTCCCGGAGAATGTGGTGGAAGTGCACGAACTGTATCTGGAGGATGCAGACTGGCGGCCAAAAGAACTTAAAAGAGCAGCCAGACTGAAGTTAAATGAGCGGGAGTACGCCGCACTGCGGAGCCTGTTGATGAACCAGAATGTAGACTGGGATACCCTGTTCTCCTTTTTCGGGGAGAAGGAATTCTCTTTGAATGAACTTCTCATGGGGGAGGATTTTTTCCGGGCGGTGCAGGAATGTTATACGGTGCGGTATGCGGGGGCGGTGTTTTCTGATTTCCTCTGGACGATGCGCTCCATGTATCTTCCGCTGTTTCTGACACTTGGCATGCGGCTGCCGAGGGCGGATGTGTATCACTGTGTGGCGACGGGATATGCGGGCGTGCTGGGCAGCATGGCAAAGCGCAGGTTTGGCTGCAGGCTTCTGATCTCGGAGCATGGAATCTACACCAGGGAGCGCGAGGAAGAATTGATCCGTGCGGACTGGGTGTCAGGCATCTATAAAAATATCTGGATTGAGCAGTTCAAGAAAATGTCGAAGCTTGCCTATGACAGGGCGGATCTGGTGACAAGCCTTTACGCGCACGCGAGAGAGCTTCAGATCGAACTGGGATGTCCTGCGGATAAGACGAGCATTACCCCGAATGGGATTGATCCGGCGCGGTTTGACGGTTTGAAGCGTCCGGAAGCGATGGAGCCGGATATGGTGCACATCGGTGCGGTACTCCGCGTGACGCCGATCAAGGATGTCAAGACCATGATCCGGGCGTTTGCGTATGCAAAGCGCGATGTGCCTAACTTAAAATTATGGATCATGGGGCCGACGGAAGAAGACGAGGAATACGCGAGAGAATGTTTTGATCTGGTGGAGCTGATGGAACTGCCGGATGTGGTGTTTACCGGAAGGGTGAATGTGACGGAATATCTCGGCGGACTGGATTTTACCATTCTGACCAGTATCAGCGAGGGGCAGCCGTTAACGGTTCTGGAGGGCTATGCGGCGAAGCTTCCGGCGATAGCAACCGATGTCGGAAACTGCCGCGGACTGTTGTACGGCGAGGACGATGATTTTGGCGAGGCGGGAATTCTGACGCACATCATGAATGTGAAGGAAATTGCGGATGCCATGGTGAATCTTGCCAGACATCCGGTCCGCAGAAAACAGATGGGAGAAAACGGTTACCGCCGTGTGATGGCAAAGTACAAGATTTCGGATATGCAGCAGACGTACCGGAAGATTTATGAAACGTTTGAGAACATAGACTGGTAGAAGGGAGAGAGACTGTGGCAGGAATAGGAATCAAGCTTCAGAAAATATATGAGAAAAAAACGATTCTTGCATATCTGACCGGATTCGGCTACAGTGCGGTCGTGACGGTTGCACCGATGTTTGTCGTGATCGGAACGATCATGCTCATGAGTCAGCTCCTGGGATATGAGAATGTGGGATATGCGAGAAGAGGACTGTTTTCCGGAACGCTGCTTTACATCTTTATCTTTTCGCTTCTGACGGCGGCGCCTTTTAATGCGGTGTTGTCCCGCTATATGTCGGATGTCATCTACGAGGAGCGCTATGAGGATATTCTGCCCTGCTACGATGTGGGGCTGCTTTTAAACATTCTGCTGGCAAGTCTTCTCGGAATTCCGTTTTGCGCATGGGAACATCTTGTGGGACATGTCAATCTGATTTTTGTGTTTACCGGATTTTGCGGTTATATCGCACTGGTTCTCGTGTTCTACTCGATGCTTTACCTTTCCATCTGTAAGGATTATCAGAAGATATCGCTGTACTTTTTGACCGGGATGGCGGCGGCACTCGCCTGCGCCCTCTTTTTTGTAAAAGTATGCGGCAGGGAGATTGTCTACAGTATGCTGCTTTCCCTCACGATCGGATTTTTTCTTACGGCGGTGTTGGAATATGCCACGGTGAAGCGCTATTTTAAGAGGAACAGCAACCGGTACAGAAGAGTTTTTTCGTATTTTGGCAGGTACTGGAAGCTGGTGGTGATCAATTTTTTGTATACCCTCGGTCTGTATATTCATAATTTTGTGTTCTGGAATACAGATTTACAGATGCGCGTGGCAGATACGTTTGTCTTTGCCCCGACGTATGATCTGGCAACCTGTCTGGCGATGTTTACGAATCTGTCGTCGACCATCATTTTTATCACGCGGGTAGAGATGCATTTCCACACACGTTACAAGGCGTATTCGGAAGCGGTTATCGGAGGAAGATGGGAAGATATCAAAAATACAAAAGATAGAATGTTCCGGCAGCTTTCTGCGGAGCTTATGAATCTGGTGCGCATACAGTTTATCATCTCGACGGCAGTGTATCTGCTCTGCGTGGTGGGGCTTCCGCAGTACGGGTTCTCGGGAAGAGTGATGCAGATCTATCCTTGTCTTGCCGCCGGATATTTTATATTATTTATTCTGTATGCAGAAATTATTTTTCTGTACTACTTTAACGATCTGACAGGGGCGCTTTTGGCAACCCTCGGCTTTTGCCTGGTGACGTGGGCGGGAAGCATGCTTTCTGCCGGCGGGAGTGATCTTTGGTATGGCATGGGGCTGGTGGCGGGCAGCTTTACCGGCTTTACCATTGCCTATTTCAGACTCAGGTTCATGGAGCGCCATATGGATGAACATATCTTCTGCGGCGGACAGCTGTTTACGGTGAAGAGAGAGCGGATGCCGGAGAGTATGGTATATACAAAGAAACAGAAGGAGCGTTAGTATATGAATGTGATTTTAATTCTGCGGATTTTTCTGACGGCAGCGGGAGTGTTGTTCCTTTTGGGGGACATCAATGCGTATGTGAGACAAAAACTGACCGATACGATTGGACTTCTGTGGGCATTTGTCTCGGTGGCGCTGATTTTAACGGGCGTGGTCTCCGTGCCGGGGGCAAGGGAGGAGGAATACCTGGTGGTGCTTCTTCTGGCAGTCTGCCTGCTGCTTTTGATCCTGCTGTTTAAGTTAAGCAAGGTGGTGTCGGTTCTTTCCATGAAAAATCAGGAGCTTGCCATGCAGGTTTCCCTGCTCAATCAGGAAAATGAGAGAATATTGCACAGGCTGGGGATTTTGACAGATGAAAAAAAAGATATTGTTCGTGATTAATACATTAAGCCGCGCCGGAGCGGAGACGGCACTGTTGGAACTGCTTGCGCAGCTTGCTGCCGAGAGGGGGGAAGACGGGCAGCCCAGATATGAGCTCTCGCTCTTTGTCCTGATGAACCAGGGAGAACTGGTGCAGCAGATACCAGAGGGGGTGCGGCTTGTCAATCCAAGGTATGCCCCGGTCTCGGTGCTCGAACCAAAGGGAAGAATCTATATGGGCATGACCGTTGTAAAATGTCTGCTTCACAGAGCCAACCTGATCCGGCTGTGGCGCTATCACTGGAGGGCTGCGCGGGCGATGCGCAAAGAGGGACGGCTGATGCCGGACAAACTGCTGTGGCGGGCAATCTCGGATGGCGCCAGACGCTTCCCGGAGGAATATGATCTTGCGGTTGCATTCCTGGAGGGTGGTTCTGCATACTATGTGGCAGACCACGTCAGGGCGAAAAAAAAGGCGGCGTATATTCATATCGACTATCAGAAGGCGGGATACAGCAGGGAACTGGACCGCGACTGCTACCTGCAATATGATGCCGTATTTCCGATCGGGGAACAGGTAAAACGGGCGTTTCTCGCCGTGTATCCGGAGTGCAGTGCACGCACCAGGATCTATCACAATCGGATCGACTGTGAAAAAATCCGGAAGATGTCCGTGCAGCCGGGAGGATTTACGGATGATTTCGACGGAATCCGCCTGCTTACAGTGGGAAGACTCACCCCGCAGAAGGCATATCCGGTTGCGATCGAAGCGATGCGGCAGTTAAAGGCGGAGGGATACCCGGTCCGGTGGTATGTGCTGGGCGAGGGAAGCAGCCGCAGGGAATTAGAGCAGTACATTGCGTCGTGCGGATTAAAGGAGGATTTCCTGCTGCTTGGAGCGGTTGAGAATCCCTATCCGTACTACCGGCAGACGGATATCTATGTGCATGCGACCGGATATGAGGGGAAAAGCATTGCGATACAGGAGGCGCAGACGCTTGGCTGTGCAATCGTTGCTTCCGAATGTAACAGAGAGCAGATTACAGACGGGGAGGACGGGATTTTGTGCGCGCTTGACGCTGCGGCGGTAAAGGAAGCTGTGGGCTTCCTGATCCGGAATCCGGACCGGCGCAGGGCGTACGCGCAGGCGGCGTTAAAGCGTCCTGTAAATTACGAGAACGAGGAACGGCTGTTGGAGCAGCTGCTTTCCGAGAAAGAATAAGGAAGATACGATGGTAGAGAAGAAACAGAAAGAACTGCTGATTATCATTCCGGCATACAATGAGGAGAAAAATATAGAGCGGGTGCTGGAGGAGCTGGAACGCCCGGAGATCGCGGAGATTGCGGATATTCTGGTCATGAATGACGCGTCCTCGGACTCTACGAACTGGGTCGTAAAGGCACACGGACATACGCTGGTATCCCATGTCTTTAATCTGGGGTACGGGAGCGCCCTGCAGCTTGGATATAAATACGCGATCCGCCGCAAATATTCCTATGTGATCCAGATGGATGCGGACGGACAGCATGATGTGTGCAACATACCGGTGATCTATCAGAGACTAAAACAGCAGGATGCGGACGGACGCTGCCCGGATATCGTGCTCTGTTCGCGTTTTATGGAGGGAAGTGCAGAGTATCCGGTCTCCGCTACGAAGAAACTGGCATACGGATTCTTCCGCTGGATGATAAAGATCAGTACCGGACGAAAGATTGCCGATCCGACGACCGGTCTGCAGGGACTTAACCGCAGGGCATTTTTATATTACTCGAAGTATAAGCACTTTGACGACAAGTATCCGGATGCCAATATGATCATTCAGATGCAGCTGCTCGGATTCCGCATAGATGAGATCCCTGCTGTCATGCATGCGAGAAGCTGTGGCACCAGCATGCACTCCGGACTCAAACCGGTGGTCTATATGTTCCGCATGGTCTTCTCCATCATCGGCGTGGTATTTCGGATCAAGGTGCTTGGAATTGATGCGGGGGCAGGAGAGCGGGATGTTTTCATGGACAAAAAGGAGTAAGCGTTCTTTTCACGCAGAAAATTTAAAAAGACAGCAGAAGCCCTATATTGCTCCGGGGCGTGGGTGGTATCATATCTACACGTTCCGGCTGGGGAGACCGGAGGAAGTATCCTTAGACTGGCTGCCGGATTATCCCGGGGAGACACTTGCTCTGGTCCGGCTGGACATCCGCGATTACGCCTCGCGTGAACTGGACACTCTTGCACTGGACTTTGCGGAGCAGATTTTTCGTGCCTTTCAAGAGCGGAAAAAAGAGATGATCCTGCGCGTCTGTTACGATACGGAGGGAAAGGGGATGGAGCGCGAGCCGCAGCGCATTTTTGTGGTGCAGAGACACATGCAGGCGCTCGGTAGTCTTGCGGAACGGTATGCGGATGCCATTCTGACCGTGCAGGGCGTGTTTGTGGGAAGCTGGGGAGAGATGCATACCTCCCGGTTTCTGCGCCCGGATCAGATCTGCCTGTTGGCGCAGACCTGGCAGGAGGCGACGCACCATGCGCTGACACTCTCGGTGCGAAAGCCGGTGCATCTGCGCATGCTGGCGGGAAATAGGCCGGTGCGCGGACTGGGACTATACGATGATGCCATGTTTGCCGGAGCCGACCATATGGGGACGTTCGGGGATGTGCCGCGGGAGGCGGCAGACTGGGAAGAACCGTGGTGTGCGGCAGATGAGCAGGCTTATCTGAGCGGACAGGATGAAAATATTCTGTGCGGAGGGGAGGCGCTGGCGGGAATAAAGTTGTCTGCAGAGACGGTCTTAGAGGAACTTCAAAAGATGCAGGTGACCTATTTAAACAGCATCTATGACCCGGCGCGGATGGCAGAGTGGAAGGCATGCCGTCTCCCGTCCGGAAAATCGCTGTATGAGGAGATCGGCAGCCGCCTCGGTTACCGGATCTGCGTGCTTTGTGCAGAGTGGAAAAAGGGAAGCCTTTGGGTGACACTGAAAAATGAAGGATTTTCCGCCGTATGCCAGAAAACAGATCTGCTTCTGATCCGGGAGTGTGATGAAGGCAAAGAGCAGAAGGTGCAGAAGGTTCCTTATGAGATCTGCGGATTAAAGGGCGGTCAGACGGACGTGGCAAAGGTTGAAATTGTGGCGGGAGAAGACGACGGGGAAGGAAAAGAGGAGAAACTCTACCTTTCCATGGTGCGGAAGAAAGACGGAAAACCGCTGCCGTTTGCGAATGAAGGCGCGGGAAGCCGGCTCTTGATCGGCAGATGGATGGTGCAGGGAGGATTGCATGGAAGAGAAAAAGGAAACACAGATTGATTTTGTGATTGCCTGGGTTGACGGCGGGGATCCGGCATGGCAGAGAGAGCGGGATCGATATGGGAAGATGGGGGAGAAAACAGCGGTAGAAGAGACCGGAGAGAGAGAGAAGTCCGGCGTTGCCTGCGATACCAGGGATGTGCGCTACCGTGATTGGGACTGCCTGCGGTTCTGGTTCCGCAGTGTGGAACAGAATGCCCCGTGGGTGCACAAGATCTATTTTGTCACATGGGGACATGTGCCGAAGTGGCTGAATGGGAATCATCCGAAGCTTGAGATTGTGCGCCACGAGGATTATATTCCGGGAGAATTTCTGCCGACGTTTAATTCCCACACAATCGAGCTCAATTTTCACCGCATCCCCGGATTGTCGGAACAGTTTGTCTATTTTAACGACGATATGTTTCTGTTGCGGCAGGTAAGCCCCGGACAGTTTTTTCGGGACGGAAAGCCGCTTGACATGCTTGCCTTACAGCCGGTCGTGGCAAACCGGGAGGATGCCGTCATGCCGTATATCTATCTGAACAATGCGATGGTGCTTGCAAGGTATTTTGACAAGCGGGAAAACATGAAGCAGCAGCCGGGAGCCTACTGGCATCCGGGGTATCCGCTCTTATATTTCGGGTATAACCTGCTCGAGCGCATGTTCCCGCGGTTTACCGGATTTTATACGGTGCACGGTCCGTCGCCGCTTCTAAAGAGCACCTACGAGGCGCTCTGGCAGCGTGAGGGAGAACTTTTGTCGGAGGTGTGCAGCCACAGATTCCGCAGCAGGGAGGATGTGAGCCAGTATCTGCTCAGAGAATGGCAGAAGCTGGAGGGTAATTTTTATCCTGTCAATGCCGGTCGGTTCTGCAGGTATTATGATCTCTCGGATCAGAATACATCGCTGCTTCATGCGATTGAGAAGAAAAAAAGCCCGGCTGTCTGCATCAATGATTCCCAGAAGGTGGAGGCGTATGACAGGGTCAAGAGGGAATTAAACGAAGCATTTTTAAAAGCTTTTCCGAAAAAGAGTTCCTTTGAAACGGACGGAGCAGGGGAAAAGCACTAAGACAGAGAGGAGACGCCATGGAAACAAAGAGCAGAACAGAATATTCGGCAATGAATACAACCGTGGCGGTCATCTCCAGAATGACGGCGATTCTGATGGGATTTGTGACGCGTGTGATTTTTACGCATACGCTGAGTGAAAACTATGTCGGAATCAACGGTCTGTTCACCGATATTTTAAACGTGCTTTCGTTGACCGAGCTTGGCGCAGGCACGGCAATCACTTACGCCTTGTACCGGCCGATCGCGGAGGGCAACATCAAGAAGCAGCAGCAGCTGATGAAGCTTTACCAGACATTTTACCGTGGAACCGCGGTGTGTGTGGGCGTGCTGGGACTGGCGCTGATTCCGTTTATGGACGTGCTCATGAAAAACAGACCCGAGGTGGAGCATCTGACGTTTATTTACCTTCTCTATCTCGCCAACTCTGTGCTGTCGTATCTGCTGGTGTACCAGAGGACGCTGATTGAGGCGCATCAGATGAATTATGTGGTGCTCATCTATCAGACCGGCTTTTTGGTGCTGCAGGATCTGCTGCAGATTGTTGTGCTGGTTACTACGGGAAACTTTATTCTGTTTTTGTTGATGTATCTGATGTGCACGGTTCTGTCAAATGTGTGTATCTCGCGAAAGGCGGAAAAGCTTTTCCCGTATTTAAAGGAAAAAGAGAAGGAACGTCTTCCCGCAGAGGAGCGGAAGGGACTGTTTCGGAATATCCGTGCCATGATGATGCACAAGCTTGGGACGGTCGTTGTAAATAATACCGATAATTTACTGATCTCCGCGTTTGTCGGCGTGGTCAGTGTCGGAATATATTCCAATTATTATCTTCTGATCGGTTCCGTCCGCCAGGTGTTGGACCAGGTCTTTGCGGGAATTACAGCGAGTGTGGGCAATCTGGGAGCAACGGAGGACCAGGGCAAAATCCGCGAGATTTTTGAGACGGCCTTTTTTATCGGGCAGTGGCTTTACGGGTTTGCGGCGATCTGCCTGTACGAATTGCTCAATCCGTTTGTGGAGCTGGCTTTTGGCAGACAGTATCTGTTTGAACGCTCCGTTGTCATGATCTTATGCATCAACTTTTTCATCAACGGAACCAGGAAAGCGGTGCTGACCTTTCGGGATTCCATGGGATTGTTCTGGTTCGACCGCTACAAGGCGCTGGCGGAGGCGGCGCTCAATCTGGTGCTGTCGATTCTTCTGGTAAGACAGTATCAGACGCTCGGCGTATTTATCGGAACGTTTTTGTCAACGATTCTCACGTCGGTGTGGGTGGAGCCGTTTGTCCTGTACCGGAGAAGATTGCACCTGCCGGTGCACCGGTTTTATCTGCGCTACCTTTTGTACGCGGTCTGTGTGGGAGCGGTATGGATTGTGACAGACCTGGTCTGCGGACTGGCAGAGGGAAGTCCGCTTACCGTTCTTCTCATCCGGCTGCCGCTCTGCGTGGTGCTGCCCAATCTGTTGTTTTTTATGGCATACGGCAGGACGAAAGAATGGAAACGGGTGTTGGAGCGCCTGCGGCGCATCGAGTGGGGCAGGCTGCATCGGGGAGGAATGTGATGAGACAGCGGATGGAAGAAGAACAATGGGATTTGTGCAGGCTGCTGGATGCGGCGCTGCACGGCAGACCGGCGGAAATGCTCCCGCCGGCTGAAAAATACGGAGCCATTCTTGAACTGGCAGACCGGCATCGCGTGCTGCCGCTGCTGTACGACGTGCTGGCACCCAAGCTGCCCGAGGAGGATGAGAACCGGAAGCGCCTTGAGAAGAGAAGCGCAGAGACGGTGCGGCAGAGCTACCGCCTGCTGTTCCTCGGGAAATATGTGACAGGACTTTTGCGGGAACATGGAATCGAGACGGTTCTTTTAAAGGGGAGCGGCACGGCGGGACTCTATCCGGTGCCGGAACTTCGCAAGTCCGGGGATATTGATCTGCTCGTTGCGGATCAGAAAGCGGGAGAAAAGGCGTATGAGGTGCTGCATGAGCATGGATTCCGGAAAGCCTCAGAGCAGCACGCGCACCATCATATCGTCTGCGTTGGCACAGAGCAGATCGGAATAGAAATTCACGTTGCGCTGGCAGAGCCGTTCGACTCCAAAAGCGTCAACGAGTGGCTCGCCGCACATCAGGCGGAATTTCTGGCGCACTGTGAGAGGACGGCGGTGATGGGGGTGGAGTTTCCGGTGCTGCAGCCGGCATATCATGCGTTTTACCTGCTGCTTCATATGCTGCAGCATTTCCTGCGTGCCGGATTCGGGTTAAAGCTGCTCTGCGACTGGGTCGTATTCTGGGAAAAGGGATACGGCAGCGGGGTAGAGGAGCGTTTTTTCTCCATGGCAGAGGAATGCCGCGTGATGGGATTTGCGCGGCTGGTGACGGCGGTCTGTGTAAAATATCTGGGACTTTCTGGGGAAAAAGTGCCCCTGCTGCTTTGCCGATTTGACTGGGAGGCGGAAGCTGCAAATCTGGAAGCATTCCTGACAGAGATTCTGGAAGCGGAGGAGTTCGGCAAGTCAAGTGCCGACCGTATGGTGGCGCTGCGGGGAACCGGCTGGCGGGATTATTGCAGGGAATTTCATCATCAGATGCTGCTCACCTATCCAGGGGCAGGGCGCTACCGCATTCTGCATCCGGTGTTGTGGGTGATGATGTTCTGCGGTTTTGCATACCGCAACGTTAAGATGCGCCGGGTATCGGGGTACGCGGTGTTAAAGAAGGCGAGAGCGCGCGGAAAGCTTGTGGAGGAGATGAAGCTGTTCCGCTAGAAAAAAGGATGTTCGACGGGAAAGGAGGAGAGCAAAATGGATACATGGTACTGGGCACTGGAATATGTCAGGGTATTTTTTGCCTATGTGATGATTCTGTTTGTGTGGCCGTCTGTGGTATTCCGGGATTATTTAAGAGGCAGGAGCCGCACGGTGCGGTTTGCTTTCTGTGTGACGGTTCCGGTTGTGCTGCTCAATACGGTGGTACTAAGTCTGGGCGTGTTTCATATACTGTACGGATGGCTGATTGCCGTGCTGTTTTACGGCACATTGCTGCTTGGCTTGCTGAGATGGCACCCTGTGCGGCGGGAGCAGATCAAAAAGATCTCCCGCCTGTTTCTGGGAACCTACGGCATCCGGCTTTTGCTGCTTCGCCTGCGCAACAGGGTAAAAAACGGGATCGGGCGTGCACATGCACAATTCAGGCAGAGCATACGGGGACGGCGCTGCGTCTATCTGATGCTGGGTGTGGTTGTGTGCTTTGGCATGGTGTATTTTTCCTACGGGGCATTCCATGATTACTCCTACGGGTTTGGCGATATGTACCGCCACCACTCGTGGATCTACGGGCTGTTAAACGGTACGCCTTTTTATGAGGGAATCTACCCGGAAGCCATGCACTGCTTTATCTACGCCATGCGCGTGCTGTTCGGGGTAAAGATTTACAGCAGCCAGCTGTTCCTGGCGGGAATCCACGTCGCGGTTTTTCTGGTCAGCGCGTATCTGCTGCTGAAGGAATTATTTGCATGGGATGGAACCGCGGTGCTTGCACTGGCGTTGTTCCTGACCGTGGATCTTTTGTGCATTGACGAGATCTTTTCCATGTCACGTCTGCAGTGGACGCTGCCGCAGGAGTTCGGACTGTATACACAATTCCTGTGCGCACTGTTTCTGCTTCGCTGCCTTAAGACGGACTTTAGCGACAGATCCGGCAGCCGGAGAGAGCGGATCAGAAAGTTTTTGACGGATGAGAATCTGCTGCTGTTTCTGCTGTCACTGGCGGCTTCCCTTGCCATTCATTTTTATGTCACGATGATGGCGTTTTTCCTCTGCGTGGTGATTGCCGCGTGCAGGCTTCCCGCTCTTTTTCAAAAGAGAAGGTTTGTATCTCTCGTAAAGGCGGTCTGCCTCGGTGTGCTGATAGCGGTGCTGCCGATGGGAATTGCGTATGCGAAGGGTGTACCGTTCCAGGGATCGATCGGATGGGCGGTCAATGTCATAAACGGTACGGATACCGCGGAGGGGCGTACCAGCCAGGCGGAACAGATCTTAGAACAGACGCAGACATCGAGTGAGCAGACATCGAAGGAGCAGACATCGTCCGGTGAGAGGATGACAGAGAGCGGGGAGACGACAGAAACGGCGGTGCAGCCGACGGAACAATCCCACGGGGGGAACGGGCAGATACCAGATGGCGGGATTGCGGATGCGGGACAAAATAGCGCTCCGAAACAATCCGCCGGTAATCATATGCTTGCGATGGCAGAACGGATGGCGGCATCGTTCGCCGGCAAGGCACAACTGGTCTGGAAATACGGGTATGTGCAGCTGTACCGTGAAAACCGGGCGGAATGGATTGTGTTTTTTAGCGGTCTGGCACTGATCCTCTGGGCGGTGTACCGGATGGCGGCGGGGATTATCGCCGGCCTGCTAAAAAAGGGAAGAGACAGCAAAAAGATCCAGCAGCTGTTTGACGGATATCCGGTGCTGGTCGGAATATCGGTATTGCTTATGATTGTCTATGCGGCGCCGTTCCTCGGGCTGCCGGAGCTTATTGCAGGCTCCAGGCTATGCTCTACGGAACAGCTTTTCATTCTGGCGGTCGTGGTCATTCCGGTGGATCTGGCTGCCGGGGCAATCGCCCTTACGCCCGGCAGACGTGTGCTGCCGCTTGCGCTTGCCGCGGGAGTGGCGGTGATCTATGTGGGGACGAGACAGCTTGGCATTTTTCACGGATACCTCTACTATGAACTGACCAGATACAATGCGGCGGTGATGGTGACACAGGACATCACGGATAAATTCCCGGAGAACAGCTATACGATTGTGTCTACCACGGATGAACTTTACCAGGTGATCGAACAGGGACGGCATGAGGAGCTTTTGACTTTCCTGAACCGGGTGAACGGAAGCGGCTATACCCTGCCGACGGAATACATTTTTGTGTATGTGGAGAAGCGGCCGATTCAATACGCACAGAGCCATTTCTTTATCGGACCGGACTGGCTGGCAGAGGAAAAATACACTTCTTACTATACGACCTATTTCAGCGAGGGGAACAGCATCAATGCCTCGGAGATCTCGCGGGAGCAGGCAGAGAAGGAGATGATGACGTTCTCAAAACTCTCGCAGACCTATTCCAATCTGGACAGCCGCACGATACTGGAATCCAAAGCGTACGAATGGTGCAGGAAGTTTGAAGCATCCTATCCGCAGGAGATGAAGGTATATTATGAAGATGAGAATTTCTGCTGCTATATCATACGGCAGAACACCTATCGGTTATATCAGCTGGAGGGATCATGAGTGGACGTTGGAAAAGGATTTTGGCGCTTGGCGCAGCGGTTGTTTTGTGTCTTATAGCAGCAGCTCAAATGGGCAGTCTGTTTCACTGGAAGGTGACATGTACGCCGGCGGCGTTTGCAGAGTCATCCAGGAGGCTTTCCAATCCGGACCGCGGATTTTATTACATTTACGGCTACCGCATTACGGATGAACCAGTCGACTATGCCACAGATTTAAGAGACAGGACGAGGGAAGATGACGCGACGCGGCTTGGAATGATGCAGATCAATCTGCGGGAATACCGGACGGGTGCCATATCGGAGGAGGGGCTGTCAAATGTCCGGCAGTTGTTTGCAGCCATGGCGGACAGCGACAAGAAATGGATCGTCCGTTTCCTCTATGACTGGAACGGGGAGAACGAGCAGTATGAACCGGAGAATCTTGACATTATATTGCAGCATATGGAGCAGGTGGGAGATGTGCTCCGGGAGTATCACAGCTGTATCTATACGCTTCAGGGACTCTTTATCGGCAACTGGGGGGAGATGAACGGAACAAAATACACGGACCCGGATTCTATGAGAGAACTGGCGGCACGCCTTGCCGATGTGAGCGATGCGTCCACGTTTCTCTCCGTGCGGACGCCGGCGCAGTGGAGAAAAATCACGGGGGAGGCGGCACCGGACGGCTGGACAGAGAACCCGCTAGCCAAAAGGCTTGGACTTTTTAATGACGGCATGCTGGGAAGCGTGAGCGATTACGGAACTTACAGCGATAACACCAGACAGGACGCCGGGGATTTTTCGGCGTGGACGCGGGAGGAAGAACTGGCATTTCAGGATGTATTGTGCAGCAGTGTGCCGTCCGGCGGGGAAGTGATTGTCGATAACCCGTACAATGATCTTGAAAATGCGATCGCGGATTTAAAAACCATGCATGTGAGTTACTTAAACGAGGACTATGACAGGAATGTCCTGGATAAGTGGGCAGGGACGGTCGTGAATACAGATGACTGCTACGACGGAATGGACGGCTGGTCTTATGTGGAACGGCATCTGGGGTACCGCCTGTGGATTGCCGGTGCCGCTTTGAGCCATTCGTTCTGGGCGGATACGGTGGAGGTAAATGCTGCTTTAAAAAACAGCGGGTTTGCACCGTTTTACCGGCAGACAAAAGTCTGTGTGAGCGTTACAGATGAGGCGGGGGTAGTCTGCTATACGGATGAATGGGAAGAGGAACTACTTAAGCTTTCCGGCGGAAATGAGGACGACAGGGAACTGGCGCTCACCGGAACCATTCCGATCCGCGGCTGGGAGAGCGGGACTTACCGGGTATATATCAATCTTAGCGATGCAGACAGCGGGGAACAGGTTTTACTTGCAAACGAAGCGGATGCCACAGAAAACGGATACTGCCTCGGTGAGGTGGCAGTGCGATAGGTGCACAACGATGCAAGTATAAAGGCTTACAAGTGCAAAATCGTACAAGAAATCACAAGTTTGTACGAGGAATCACGCCGCAGAAACCACTATAATGAAAAGAAAAAGAATCCTGTATGTGGTGGGATTGTGGAAGGTGGTTTCTTATGCAGAACTATGAAAAACCGGAAGTGATTTTGATGACGGAATGTTCGGAGGGCGTCTATCTGGCAAGCGGCGGACAGACCGGGGAAGATCCGACGGCAGGTGGATGTGACAGCCGGTACATGAAGGGAGCCTGGAAAAAGCCGGATTACAGCAACAGCAATGTGCAGATGCGTGCCTATGACAGAAAAGGCTGCGAGGGCTGTGCGGCGGATGACGGTGACGGCTGCAAGCTGCAAAAGGGTGATGCAAAAGTCGCCGGAAATGTCTATCAGCCTGTCTGGGAACAGCAGGGACTGACCCCGGATACCATGGTCTGGTAGAGAAAATGCCGGCATGCCGTTCTGGCAGAAAATTCATGCTTGACAGCGCAAACACAGAATTTTATACTTAAAATATGTGTATGAGTCAGCGGCAGAAGTGCCGCAAAAAGTGTTAGAAGGTGGCTGGTTTTATGAAGAATTATGAGCGTCCGGTGATGATACGGACGGAGGAGCTTGCAGAGGGGGTTTATCTTGCGAGCGGAGGCATCAAGTGTGACAGTGTCTACATGAACGGTGTGTGGCAGGCGCCGGATTATTCCGACTGGAATGGCACCACACGCGGATACAAGCAGCAGTTCGGATGTCTTGGATGCCCGGCGAATACTGCTTCCGGCTGCGGTCTGTTGAGCCATTATGTGGATTCCGGGTATGCGGGAAGTTACGATGTGGATAATGGTAACCGTAAGCCGTCATGGGAGAAGAAGGGCTATGGTCCGGATGATGCGGTCACAGACTGGAACATGTAACAATCTTTAAAACGGGGGGAAATGCTATGACGAATTATGAGAGTCCTGTGATTCTTAGAACAGAAGAGCTTGCGGAAGGGGTCTATCTTGCAAGCGGATGCTATACGGCGAGCGCGTACATTCATCAGACACCGCAGTCCGGAAGCGGGGAGTACCGTATCCAGGTGAACGGTCAGCACAGTGCCGATCATACGAAAGAGGCGCAGACATTGACCATTTCGTTCAGTCTTCCGGTAACCTACACCAGTTCCGGCGGATCACTGGTATCCGGTAGCGGAACGAATACACTTGTGATCAATTATAACTATCATCAGAATCCGACCGACAATATCGGACTCGGGGATCTGGTCGTGCAGGCAGATGCGGGGCTTGCGGTGACAAGCGTGAACATTACAGATTAAGAAGCCGGCAGGCGACCGGGCGGATGTGAGAAGTCAAAAGCTTCGCGGGAGGAATCGGTTCCTCCTGTGAAGCTCTTTTTTATGTAATAGGAAACTTCTTTCCTATTACATAAAAAACTCTCCAGGGATCGCACTGCGGCGGAGACGAAAGATGTCGCAAGAGCGACCCGCCGCAGGCGGAGAATCCTGCAGACAGAATTCATTTTTATGAAAGAATAGGAAAATTACAATGCTTGAGAAGTTCAGACATTACAGAGAGCGGATCAAAGAGGGAATGCTCCGTGATATGTGGAGACAGACGCTATGGATCTACGAATATGCGAGACTTTATTGGAAGCAGATGATATTTTATACGCTTCTGGGACTTGCGGGAACGCTGGTATCGCTCATTTCAAGTCTCATTTCCCGCGATATGGTGGATATTATCACAGGACAGCAGGCGGGGCTTCTGGCGCGCACCTTCTGCCTCTATATCGGGTTCTCGGTTGGAAATGTCCTGATTTCCCAGATCTCCAATTACTTTGCGAACAAGATCAGCATCAGCGTGGACAATGCCATCAAGGCGGATATTTTTGAAAAAATGCTGTTGACGGATCTGGAGTCAATCCAGAACTACCACACGGGAGATCTTTTAACGCGCTGGAGTTCGGATGCCTCCAATATTTCAAGCGGTGTTCTAAACTGGATTCCGAATCTCGTGATCTATACGGTGCGTTTTGTCAGCACCTTTGCGGTCGTGTTCTACCATGATCCGATGTTCGCGTTATTAGCGCTGATCGGAATGCCGGTCAGCATGCTGATGTCGAAGACGCTGCTTCGCCGCATGAAGGGGAATAATGAGCGGAGTGCGGCGATGAGCGCAAAGATGTCGGGCTTTAATCAGGAGGCGTTTTCCAATATCCAGACGATCAAGGCATTTGATCTGATCCGGCTGTACGCGGAGCGCCTGCGCGGTCTGCAGCGGGAGTATCTCACCATGAAGCTGGAGTTTCAGAAAATGTCCATGGCGACCTCAATTCTGCTGTCGATCGTGGGACTTGTGGTGTCCTACAGCTGCTACGGGTTTGGAATCTACCGTGTGTGGAGCGGTGCGATCTCCTACGGTACCATGACCATGTTTTTATCGCTGTCGGGCTCTCTCACGGGCACCTTAAACCAGCTGGTGTCTCTGGTGCCCACGGCAGTGTCTTTAACCACATCGGCGGGAAGACTGATGGACATTCTCGATATGCCAAAGGAAGATTTTTCGGATGCTGATCAGGTGGAGCAGTTCGCCGGACAGAATCAGTCGGATGGCATCGGAATCGTCTTTTCCGGGGTGAGTTACGCCTATCATAATGGAAAGCAGGTGTTTTGCGGTGCAGACTTTTTGGCGCGTCCCAAGGAGATTGTCGCTCTCGTGGGACCTTCCGGGGAGGGGAAGACGACAATGCTCCGCCTGATGCTGGGGCTTTTGCATCCGCAGGAGGGAGAGCGGATCCTGATCGGGGAGACGGACGGGGAGAAGATCGCCGTAGATCCCTCTGCAAGACGGCTGTTTTCCTATGTGCCGCAGGGGAATACCATGTTTTCGGGAACAATCGCGGAAAATATGAGAAATGTAAGACCGGAAGCCTCGGATGAGGAAATCTGTGAAGTGTTAAAGGCGGCATGTGCCTGGGAGTTTGTGGAAAAACTTCCCGATGGGATCTATTCCATGGTTGGAGAGCGTGGAGGCGGATTCTCGGAGGGACAGGCGCAGCGTCTGTCGATTGCCAGAGCACTGCTTCGCCGATCACCGATTCTTCTGCTGGATGAGGCGACCTCGGCGTTAGACGTCGCAACAGAGCGCAGAGTGCTGCGGAATATCATGAGTACCACGGAGCCACGCACCTGTATCGTCACAACACACCGCCCGACGGTATTGTCCATCTGTCAGAAGGTGTACCGCATCCGGGAGCAGAAGTGTGTGCAGATGCAGGAGGAAGAGATCCGTCAGATGATGCGGGAATTCTAAAGAGCATCGATGACGGCTTTTAAGGTCCTGGCAGCGGAAGGCTCTTTCGTGCAGTACAGCCGGCAGGAAAAGATGAGCGGAGCGAGGGCTTCGGAAAAATGCAGATTGCGAAGGAGAAGCTCCTTTGTCCACGCGGGGGAGATCATCCGCTGCAGGATGTGGAGCACTTTTTCGTCCGGCTGCAGGGACTGCACCTGATCTATGGCAGCCTGCTTTAAGAAGATGATGCCGCCGAGAGGATAGTCTTTCGGGGTGCAGATGCCCGATGTGCCGCACCATGGAAGTCCATAGGCGTAGGGTATGTTGTCTCTGATTCCGAGCAGGTTTAAGTCGCCGTTTAAGAGGGGCGTCTGGTACAGATCATGCCACAGGGCAGAGTGTGTGGACTTCCCGGTTCCGGAACTGCCGGAAACGAGAAAGGCGCGCCCGCGGTACAAAAAAGAGGCGGAGTGCAGCACATAAAGCTCCTTCTGCTGAGCCAGGATGAGAAAAGCGAAGCGAAGTGCGTGAAACAGGTCTTCGATGTGCATATCATCCGGATCCGGCATGCGGTAAAGGACGGCGCGCGAGCCGTCTTTTTTTACATGCATTTCGCGGATGCCCCACGGCGCTGCAAAAAAGAAACAATACGAACTTCCGCTGTCGCAGATGGTAAGTTCCTCCGTGTGAATAAGCACGGCGCCGTAAGGAATGGAAGCCGGTTTCCCGGTCAGAATAAGAACCTCCTGGTCGAAGTCTTCCTCTTCGCAGGAAAAAGCGGAGAAGAAGCGGTCGTATAGGAGAGAGGGACCGCGGTAGGAAAAGACCAGAGGACCGATGCGGTAGAAAAGAGGAGGCGTATCATCGCCCCGGCTTTCGGGTGTATCCGCAAGAAGAATTCCCATACGGCACAGGGAATGAAGATACTGGTCGACATCTTCCGCAAGTGCCGCGCGCTCGCGCTCTGTGGTATGGTAACGGTCTGCGAGAAGGGCGAGCAGTTCCTCGCGGCTATCGCCCTCTAAGATGCCGTCCCACAGAAGTGCCCCGGAATCGTTGAGCCGGGTGGCAGGAGCGGGAGCTGCGATGAGCTGTCCGTAAGGAAGCAGATAGGGAATACCTGCGAGCGTTGACTTGATGTATCGATCGTTGAGTTTCATACCGGTGTCACTCCTTTATTAGCGGTTCATAAGTATGCTTATTATAGCATTCAGAGGTAAAAAATGCTACAATGAATGAAGAGAAACGGGAGGGGAAGAATGGAGCAGATCTATGAGATTGAGCCGCTCCTTAAGGCGGGAGTATGCATACAGATTCATCCACAGGGGTACAGCATGTATCCGTTTATAGATCCGCGGAGGGACGAGGTGGTACTTGCCGGCATAGAGGATGGGAGCGCGCTGCGGCGCGGGGACGTTGTGCTTTATCGCAGGGAAAACGGAATGCTGGTACTGCACCGGATTTATAAGATCGGGCAGGACGGACTGTATCTGCTGGGGGATCACCAGACAGCCATCGAGGGACCCGTGCGGCGGGAGCAGGTCAAGGGGAAAATGACCGGTATGGTAAGAGACGGACGCTATATGGATGTGGGGAATCCGGGATACCGGATGTTAAGTGTGGTGTGGCTATGGCTCAGACCGGCGCGCAGAGCTATTATGGTGCCTGCCGCGCGGCTGCGGCGCATGGTAAGATTCGCACTTTTCAGAAGAAACAATAAGCGCTATAATAAATAGAGGGATCAAAAAGCCTGGGGGTGATTACATGATGAAGATTTTATTTGCAGCTTCGGAAGCAGTGCCGTTTATGAAAACGGGTGGTCTGGCGGATGTGACCGGATCGCTGCCGGGGTATTTCGATAAGAAGCATTTTGATGTGCGCATTATCATGCCAAAGTATTTATGCATGGATGAAAAGTGGAAGGCACAGCTGCGGTTTGTCTGCCATTTCTATGTGAATCTCAGCTGGCGGAGACAGTACGTCGGTATCTTTGAAACGGTACAGAACGGCATTACATACTATTTTGTGGACAATGAATTCTACTTTGCGGGAGATAAGCCGTATCACAATATCTATGAGGACGTGGAGAAGTTCGCATTCTTCTCGAAAGCGGTGTTAGAGGCGCTGCCGTATCTGGATTTCTGGCCGGATGTCATTCACTGCCATGACTGGCAGACGGGACTGGTACCGGTATTCTTGCGGACATTTTACGGGGATCAGAGATGTTATTCCAATATCCGCACGGTCTTTTCCGTTCACAATCTGAAGTTTCAGGGAAGGTTCTCACTGCCGGCGGTTATAGATATTACCGGTCTGCCAGAGCAGATCTTTTCTTCGGATAAGCTGGAGTCCTACGGGGAGGCCAACTACCTGAAGGGCGGTGTGGTGTATGCCGATGCGGTCACGACGGTGAGCCCCACATATGCGAGAGAGATCATGACGCCGGAGGGCGGAGAGGGATTGGACGGTCTGATGCGCGCCCGGGAAGGCAGCCTGTATGGAATCTTAAACGGCATTGATATCAGGGAATATGATCCGCAGACAGATGCCTATCTGGCGAACCATTACAACGAGACCAATCACACGGAGGGGAAGGGACTCAATAAGCTAAAGCTTCAGAAGCTTTTGGGACTCCCGGTGGATAAGGACGTATTTTTACTTGGAATGGTGTCCCGGATGACGGATCAGAAGGGATTTGACCTGATTGCCTATGTGATGGATGAACTGATGAGCACCGAGCGTCTGCAGCTTGTGGTGGCGGGTACCGGTGAGGCGCGCTACGAGGAGATGCTGCGCTATTTTGCGGAAAAATATCCGCAGAAGATTCACGTGACGATCGGCTACTCGGAGGAGCTTGCACACCGCATCTACGGCTCCTGCGATGCGTTTTTAATGCCGTCGCTGTTTGAGCCGTGTGGTCTGTCGCAGCTGATGAGTCTTCGCTATGGAACCGTGCCGATCGTGCGCGAGACGGGCGGGCTGAAAGATACGGTGATGCCGTACAATGAATACGAACAGACCGGCACAGGATTCTCCTTTGCCAATTATAATGCGCATGAAATGCTGGGCGTCCTCCGCTATGCGATGCGCGTGTATTACACGCAGAGAAAATGCTGGAACGGCATTGCGGAGCGTGCGATGCGGGAGGATTTCTCCTGGAAAAAGTCAGCGGAGACGTATGCGCGGCTGTATGAGGATATCGTGGGCAGACCATAGGATCACATAGTGATCTGGTCCGTCTCGAGGGAGTAGTAGTAGACGTGATCCGACAAAATCTCTTCTCTGGCCAGCTGGGACGAATTGACGTCCCGGACCATGGAGGAGAGCGTGGACATACTGATCTGGTTGTCTGCGGGAATCAGAAGAACTTCGTGGACGCTGCTCGGCAGAATATAAAAATCACTGCCGATGCGCCGGGCAAAATCGTGCAGCAGATGCTGATAGAGAATACAGGAGGAGCCGTTGAGCCTGTGCTGGTTGGACAGAACGTAGATCGGAAAAGGCTCAATGAGATCGCTTCCCGCTGGATCCGCAAATTCATCCGCAAACAGCTCGCGCAGAACTTCGGTCATGCTGCGCAGATCATAGCGGAGCAGCTGCGGTGTGTTTGCCATGGCGAGGGCGTAGAGGTCGTCTCTGGTAATCCCCCAGTAAGTGAGATGTTCATTGTGGATCAGGACCGTTGCTGTGCCGGAAGAATCAGATTCCACCAGGCATAAGAAGACGATGGCGAGATCCAAAAAGCGATAGTAGGGAACCCGCTTTAACAGTTCGCGGTTGCGCTCATAGTTGATCAGCTTCATTGTGACGCGGGATTTTACCTTGTCATAGTCGGTGAAAAAAGAGATGTCAACAGGGGATTTGGGACGGTTCTCCCGATAGGCGGTCAGAATGTCGTCTGTGATGTCGGAAAACGATCTGCCGCGCTCATACTGTCCATAGTAGTAATCCAGATAAATGGTGGGAGCCAGGTTCTGACCGGGCGCGAGAATGGTGAGTCCGTCAAGATGGGTATCGTTGTTTTTGAGAATGTCTGAAACAGTAATGCGGACATCGGAGCCGAGGCGGTCCGAGAGAGTAGAGATGATCTGCTGCTTGAAATCGTGGTAATTCATAAAATCCTCCGAATGAATGGAGGGGAAGTAAAATCGTACAGATGGGGAAGAAAAATCCACATGAATGCGTAGCTGCATTTATGTGGATTTAATTTATCATATAGAAAGTCAAAAAGCAATTGGACAATATTACTAAAAATGTCGGATGCTATTCGGACTTTAATGTTTTCCAGAGATAGCTGTAAAGCTCTGGGGTATCGCTGCCGAGCTGTTTGTAGACCGTGCAGTTCGCAAAGACATCGTCAGGAGGAAAGATCGTGGTATCATTGCGGGTGTCCTCGTCAAGCGCATCGACGACGGCCTGATTTGGCGTGGCGTAGCAGACGCAGTCAAAATTGAGCATGGCGACGTCCTCGCGGCACAGAAAATCCAGAAACTTTTCGGCGTTTTCCTTGTGTGTGCTGTCAGCCGGAATGAACCAGGAATCGATCCAGAGGTTGGATCCCTCCTTCGGAACCGTGTAGGAGAGATCGGCGTTGGACTCCATGGCGGTGGCTGCCTCGCCGGAGTAGACGAGCGCTAACGCCGCATTCCCCGCGATCATCTCATCTGCGGTCTCATCCACATAATAAGCGTAGACGAGGGGTTTCTGCTCCACCAGAAGCGAGAGCGCGTCACGCAGATCGGTCTCGTCCTCCGTGTTGATGTCGCGGCCCAGAAGACGGAGCGCCGGGACAAAGGAATCCCGGACGGAGTTCTGCATGATAATGGTATCGCGGTAGCGGTCGTCCCACAGGATGTTCCAGCTCTCGGTCTCCTTCTCGCTCACCATGGTCGTGTTGTACAGGATTCCCAGCGTGCCGTAAAAGTACGGCATGGAATACTGGTTCTGCGGGTCGAAGACCTCGGCGGCAGCAAGAATAGCGGGATTAAGATTCTTATAGTAGGAGAAGGAGGAAAAATCAATCGGCGCCACTTTTCCCTCGTGGATCAGCCGCTCCACCATATAATCCGAGGTGCACACGACATCGTAACTGATGGAACCGGCAGAAAACTTCGTGTACATCTCCTCGGGACTCTCGTATTCCTCGAGCTTGATCTTGATGCCGGTTTCCTGCTCAAACATTTTGATGGCGGAGGCATCCAGATATTTGCCGTAGTTTAACACGACGAGGGAATTGTCGCCGGAGCTGCCGGCGGTATCGGTATCCGCGCTGCCGCACGCCGAGAGAAGCAGGGCGGCAAACGCGGCGGTAATCAGTGCATAATGGAATCGTTTCATAAGTAAGTGGCACCTCCTTTAATGGATACCGGCATGATTCCCGGCGATTCTGTCCGAACGGCGGTTCATGACAAGAAGCAGAAGAAATGCAAACAAAAACAAAATGGTTGACAGGGCGTACAATTCCGGGCGCACCCCCTTGCGCAGCTCCGTGTAGAGCATCGTCGACAGGGTGTTGACACCGGCACCTTTGGTAAAAAAGGTGATGGAAAAATCGTCGAGCGACATGGTAACCGCCATCAGGAATCCGGAAAATACACCGGATTTGATCTCCGGCCAGGTCACCTTGTAGAACGCGTACATCGGAGTGGCACCGAGCATGATGGTGCGGTTCTTTTTTTCATGGCACTGATGCCGATCGCGGCAAGCGTTCCGATGGCGGTCGAGACGATGGCTGCGGTGAGTGTGACCTGTAGAGTTGTCACAAACGCATTCATGATGGTCTCGTCCGTAAAACAGGAAGCGTACCATTTGAGTGTAAAACCGCCCCATACGACACGTGATTTTGAATTGTTAAAAGAGAGCACGATGAGTACGAGGATCGGCAGATACAAAAATAAAAAGATGACGGCAAGATAGATGCGCTGTCCCCATTTCTTTACCATACCGCGGTACCTCCTTCGTCTTTATCCAGCACATTCATAAGTGCCATACTTGCAATGACAAACAGCATCAGCACAACGGACAGTCCGGAACCCAGATGCCAGTTGGTGCCCTGCATAAATTCCTGCTCAATGACGTTTCCGATTAAGAGCACCTTGCCCCCACCGAGCAGGTCGGAGATGACGAACGAGGTCAGTGCCGGCACAAAGACCATGACGATTCCGCTTAACACGCCGGAGAGGGTGAGCGGAAAAATGATTTTTACGAGAACGGTCAGATTGTTCGCGCCGAGATCCCTGGCGGCTTCGATGACGTCCTTGTTGATCCGCACCATGGAGTTGTAGATCGGCAGGATCATAAAAGGAAGAAAATCGTACACCATGCCGAACACAACGGCGGTCGGGGTGTTGAGCATCTTCACATGGCCGGTGCCGACGGCTTCTAAAATGGCATTGACAATACCGTTGTTGGAGAGCAGAAGTCTCCACGCGAGAATGCGCAGCATAAAATTCATCCACATCGGGAGGATGAACAAAAAGACGACAAAGCTCTGGTGACGGAAGCGGAATGTGCTTAAAATCATGCAGAACGGATAGGACAAAACAAGGCAGAACAGCGTGCACAGAAAGCCGAGCTTTAAAGAGAGAAGAATCGACTTGACATGCACCGGATCGGCGATGGCGGCGATATTGGAAAAGGTAAAGCTGCCGTCCGCCGCAGTGATGGCATAATAGAGAATAAATATAAGCGGCAGAAGAATAAATCCGATCATCCAGATCAGATAAGGTCCTGCCAGAAGCTGTTTTTTGAAGTTAGACATCGATTTCTGCTGCCTCCTCGTCCTCGGATTCCGGTTTGTTCATAATCTGGATGTTGAATGGAATCACGCGGATCCCGACATGGGTTCCGACGGTGTAAAACTGCGTGGTGTCCACCAGCCACTCAAAGCCGCCCGCCATGATCTCGATCTCGTAGTGGACGCCCTTGAAGATGACGGAAGTGATATCGCCGTCCATAAAGCCTTCCCCGGGTGCGACGATCTCCACATCCTCCGGACGGATGACGACGTCGACCGGCGTGTTGGTGCCGAATCCTTCATCCGCACAGGGAATCCTGGTGCCGAGAATCTCAACGACCCGGTCTTTCATCATGATACCGTTGATGATATTGCTGTCCCCGATAAAATCGGCTACGAACGCGTTGACCGGCTCATTGTAGATCATTTCCGGTGTGCCGATCTGCTGGATGTAGCCCTGGTTCATGACGACGATGGTGTCGGACATGGTGAGGGCTTCCTCCTGGTCGTGCGTAACGAAGACAAAGGTGATGCCGAGCTCGTTTTTCAGGCGGATCAGCTCATACTGCATTTCCTGGCGGAGCTTTAAGTCCAGTGCGCCGAGCGGCTCGTCGAGGAGAAGAACCTTCGGCTCATTGACGATGGCGCGGGCGATGGCAATTCTCTGCTGCTGGCCGCCGCTCAAAGAATCGATGGAGCGGTGCTCGAATCCGTCCAGGTTTACGAGCTTTAAGGCGTATTTGATTTTGTCGTCGATGTATGCCTTGCTTTTTTTCTGATCTTAAGTCCGAAAGCGATATTTTCCGCGATGGACATATGCGGAAAAAGGGCGTATTTCTGGAATACAGTGCTGAGATCGCGCTCGTTGGGCGGGAGGGCGGTAATATCCTTTCCGTCAAACAGAACCTGGCCTTTGTCAGGGGTCTCAAATCCGCCGATAATGCGCAGGGTTGTTGTCTTGCCGCAACCGGACGGACCGAGCAGTGTGATGAATTCATTCTCACGGATGTAGAGGTTCAAATCGTCCAGAATGACATTGTCACCGTAGGATTTGGCAATGTGCATAAGATTGATCAGTTTTTTGCTCATTCGGGGGAGTCCTTTCTTAATATATGCAGAATGCTCCCGCATGTCTGCGGGAGATCGATGATATGCTGATTTTGCAGTATTTTCATAGCATAAGAAAGATTTTATTTTAATAATTGAAAAAAAGTAGTTGCAATTTTTTGAAATTCCGTTATAATAACTCAATGTGATGTTAAACATGACCTGCCGATATGGCTCAGTTGGTAGAGCAACGCATTCGTAATGCGTAGGTCGTCGGTTCGAGTCCGACTATCGGCTTTAAATAAAAACTCTCAGTAATTGTGCTGGGAGATTTTTATTTATATGCTAGTTATAACACATGCTTATCAATGTTTATTAGAGCGGGTTATGACTGAGTGCAAAAGGAGGAAAATATTATGAAGAAAAAAGTGATTAGCTTACTGCTCACTGCAGCAATGGCAACCACCATGTTCGCAGGCTGTGGTTCTTCCAGCGAGGAGAATACAACTGCAGACAACAATCAGACAGCAGCACCGGCAGCGACAGAGGCTGCAGCAGAGGATAGCACAGAGGCAGCTGCTCCTGCAGTATCCGCTGATGGAAAGATCGCAATGATTACCGATTCCGGTGACATCACAGACGAGTCTTTCAACCAGATCACATGGGAGACCTGTGTGGCTTACGGTGATAAGAACGGTATTGAGTATCAGTACTATAAGCCGGCTGAGGACACAGACGAGGAGAGAATCAACGCAATCGACCTTGCAGTTGCAGACGGTGCAACCGTAATCGTTATGCCGGGTTATCTGTTCGGACCGGCAATCGCTGAGGAGCAGGATCTTTATCCGGATGTTTCCTTTATCGCAGTTGATGTGACAGAGGCTGACATCGTAGATCTTTCCGGCAACGCAGTCGGAATCAGCGACAACGTATATATCTGTTCTTTCCAGGAGGAGCAGGCAGGTTACCTTGCAGGTTATGCGGCAGTTAAGGATGGTTACACAAGCCTTGGATTCCTCGGTGGAATCGCAGTTCCGGCAGTTATCCGTTATGGTTACGGTTATATTCAGGGTATCAACGATGCAGCAGAAGAGATGGGCGTTGATGTAGATGTGAAATACTACTATGGCGGTCAGTTCTACGGAAGTGATGCGATCACAGCTCGTATGGAGGGCTGGTATCAGGATGGCACACAGGTTGTATTCGCATGCGGCGGCGGTATCTACACATCTGCTGTTGAGGCTGCAGAGCAGTACGACGGCAAGGTAATCGGTGTCGATGTTGACCAGCGTCCGAAGATCGGTGATCTGTGCATTACCTCTGCTATGAAGGGCTTAGGCTCTGCAGTGAACTCTGCACTGGATGCATACTTTGGCGGCAACTGGGCTTCCATCGGTGGCAAGTCTGAGCAGCTCGGTCTGGCACAGGGCGATTATCTTGGTCTTCCGACGGATACAGATTCCTGGGGCTTTACAACATTTACGGTAGATGAGTACAATACAGTATTAGACGGACTCAAGGACGGCAGCATCACTGTTTCTAACGATACAGAGAATCAGCCGGAGGTAGGTTCTCACGTGACCGTTGACTATGTAGAGTAAGCGGACTCTTTAAAGGGGAAGAGAAATAGTTTCTCTTCCTCTTTTTTTTATATCCAGAAGATGTTATACTATAAGATATGCAGGAATGACTCATGCGGCGCATGAAAAAAAAGAACGAAGAGGATACATGTATATGGAAAACGAATATGTTATTGAGATGTTGAACATCACGAAAGAATTTCCAGGAATCAAAGCCAACGATAATATTACCCTGCAGTTGAGAAAGGGAGAGATTCATGCACTGCTTGGAGAGAACGGTGCAGGAAAGTCTACCCTCATGAGTATTCTGTTTGGTCTGTACCAGCCGACGTCCGGTACGATCAAAAAGAACGGGCAGGTTGTACAGATCAATACGCCGAACGACGCGAATGATCTGAACATCGGAATGGTTCATCAGCACTTCAAACTGGTGGAGTGTTTTTCCGTGCTGGATAATATTATCCTTGGTGTTGAGCCATCGAAAGGATTGTTCCTTGAAAAAGATGGTGCCAGAAAAAAGGTACTGGAGCTGAGTGAGAGGTACGGGCTTAAGGTGGAGCCGGATGCGCTGATTTCGGATATCACCGTAGGTATGCAGCAGCGTGTTGAGATTCTTAAGATGCTCTACCGTGATAACGAGGTGCTGATCTTTGATGAGCCGACGGCAGTGCTGACGCCGCAGGAGATCGAGGAACTGATGAAGATCATGAAGAATCTCGCGCACGAGGGCAAATCCATTCTGTTCATCACGCATAAGCTGAATGAGATCATGGAGGTGGCGGACCGCTGTACGATCTTAAGAAAAGGAAAGTACATCGGAACGGTCGACATCGCGGATACGACGAAGGAAGAACTTTCCAAGATGATGGTGGGCAGAAATGTAAGCTTTACCGTTGACAAGGACGAGAAAAAGCCGGGGGATACGGTGCTTGAGGTATCGCATCTGACGGTGGCAAGCAGATCGCATGAGAACAATGCCGTGCGGGATGTCTCGTTTCAGGTGCGCCGTGGTGAGATCGTATGTATTGCGGGTATCGACGGCAACGGACAGACAGAGTTGGTGCAGGGGCTGACCGGACTGGAGAAGATCGGAGGGGGCAGCGTGAAATTTCTGGGACAGGATATCACAAACACCACGATCCGGGAGCGTTCCAAGCATGGTATGAGCCATATTCCGGAAGACCGGCATAAGCACGGACTGGTACTGGACTACACGTTGGAGCAGAATCTCGTGCTGCAGCGCTACTGGCAGCCGCAGTTTGAACGCGCGGGCTTTATCAAGTCGGGCGAGGTGCGCAGATATGCGCAGAAGCTGATCGAGCAGTATGATGTGCGAAGCGGTCAGGGACCTGTGACCATTGTGCGGAGTATGTCCGGCGGTAACCAGCAGAAGGCGATCATTGCAAGAGAGATTGACAAAGACCCGGAGCTTCTTGTGGCAGTGCAGCCGACCAGAGGTCTTGACGTAGGCGCGATCGAGTATATCCATAAGCAGCTTGTGGCACAGCGCGACAAAGGAAAAGCCGTGCTGTTAGTCTCGTTGGAGCTGGATGAAGTTATGGACGTATCCGACCGTATCCTGGTGATGTACGAGGGTGAGATCGTAGGAGAACTGGATCCGAAGAAAGTGACTGTGGAGGAACTTGGACTTTACATGGCAGGTGCAAAGCGGGATGAGGTTGCAAAGAAAGCATAAAGGCGAGGCCTTACAGATTAACAGAAAGGAAATATGACAATGAGTGAAAAGACAAAGGATGTCCTATTGTCCATCTTTGCATCGCTTCTTTGCATTGTGATCGGACTTCTCGTGGGACTTATCATACTTTATTGTATCAATGCAGAGAATGCATTGGATGGTTTTTCAAGAATTATCAAGGGTGGCTTTTACCTCAAACCAAAGGGAATCGGAAGTGAGATTGCGCAGGCGACACCGCTGATCATGACGGGTCTTTCCGTTGCGTTTGCTTTTAAGACGGGACTGTTCAACATCGGTGCGGCAGGCCAGTATACCTTGGGCGTGTTCGGTGCATTGTATTTTGCACTGATTCTGCAGATGCCGTGGTATGTATGTCTTCTGGCAGCAATGGTCTGCGGAGCCATCTGGGGTGCTGTTCCGGGAATTTTCAAGGCGTACTTTAATGTCAATGAGGTTATCACCTCCATCATGTTTAACTGGATCGGTTTATATCTGGTGAACGAGCTGATGTACAGCACGGTATCCGGAATGTACGACCAGAAGACGACGCGTACTTACAAGCTGAGTTCCGCAGCACCGCAGTCATTGATTCCAGATTGCGGCATGAGCGCTGTTTTTAAGACAAGCTCGACCACGATTGCTATTTTTATCGCGATGGCGATCGCAATTATCATGTATGTGGTACTCAACAAGACCACATTCGGTTATGAGTTAAAAGCCTGTGGCTTTAATAAAGACGCCGCAAAATATGCGGGCATCAATGAAAAACGCAACATTGTGCTTTCCATGACAATCTCCGGCGCACTTGCAGGTATCGGTGCGGGACTTTACTATCTGTCCGGTGCATCCGAGTGGAATCCGCAGGTGTCCACAGCGCTTCCGGCGATCGGTTTCAACGGTATCCCGGTAGCACTTTTGGCGCTGAGCAATCCGATCGGCGTGGTATTTGCAGCAATCTTTGTCGCACATATCTCCGTGGGAGGAGCGTATCTTCCAACCAAGTATTATCAGCCGGAGATTGCGGATCTGATCGTGGCAGTCATCATTTACCTGTGTGCGTTTGTTATGCTCTTTAAGAGCGTGGTTGTATCGAAGCTCGGCAGGAAAAAAGCGAAGAAGGAGGATGTGAAATAATGTTCTTACTGATTAAGTTTACATTACTCTATGCGGTAGTATTGATGCTGGTGGCGCTTGGCGGCATGTTCTCGGAGCGAAGCGGTGTAATCAACATTGCACTTGAAGGTATCATGGCAATCGGCGGTCTGGCGGGCGTTTTCGTCCTGGCACTCTGCGGGGATTCCCTTCCGTCCGGCGTGCTGGTGGCGGTGTCCATCCTGGCAAGTGCGGTAGCGGGAATTCTCTATTCCCTTCTGCTCGGATTTTCCGCCATCACGTTAAAGGCGGATCAGACAATCGGCGGAACGGCTTTAAATATGCTTGCCACAGCGGTGGCGATCGTAGCGGTAAAAGCGTTCAACAACTCCTCGGCAGCGGGAAACGGTGCGGCTTCCGCAAAGCTTTCCTACAGCAACAAGGCATTTATCTATAAAATCGGACCGCTCACGATCAACATTTTCCTGATTATCGGAATTATCATTCTGATTGTAAGCTATGTATTTTTGTTCAAGACCAAATGGGGCTTACGTCTGCGCGCGTGCGGTGAACATCCGCAGGCAGCCGATTCGGTCGGTATCAATGTGTATCAGTGGAGATATACCGGTGTCATGATCTCGGGTGCACTCGGCGGAATCGGAGGCTTCGCCTACATCGTTCCATCCGTTACCACCTGGAACTTTGAGGTCGGCGTAGCGGGAGCCGGTTTCCTCGCCCTGGCAGTTATGATTTTCGGACAGTGGAAGCCGTTCAACATTGCGGGCGCAGCCGTGTTCTTTGCGGTATTCCGTTCCCTGGCGAACATCGCGGATTCCACCGTGCTTGCAAACCTCGGATTGTCAAAGAATATCTACAGCATGATGCCGTTTATCGCATCCATGATTATTCTTGCGTTTACATCCAAGAATTCCCAGGCACCGAAAGCGGAGGGTATTCCGTATGATAAGGGTGCCAGATAGGAAGACGGCGTAAGAGACCGGAATTTCCGGAAGCGTCCGGGAGCATATGATAACAAACAGAAAGGATTCTAAGATCATGATTTCAAGCAAATATTTTGACCATACTATTTTAAAGGCAGAGGCGACGGAGACACAGGTGGCAAAGATCTGTGATGAGGCGCTTGCCAATGATTTCGCATCCGTGTGCGTGAACCAGTATTACACCCGTTTTGTGGCAGAGAAGTTAAAAGGTTCTGACGTGAAGGTGTGCACAGTGGTAGGTTTCCCTCTGGGAATGTCTGACACCGGTGTGAAGGCATTCGAGACGAAGGCTGCCATCGAGGACGGCGCACAGGAGATCGATATGGTAATCAATGTCGGCGCATTGAAAGACAAGAAGTATGACTATGTAAAAAATGATATTCATACCTTAAAAGAAGTCTGTGGCAGCGATATTGTCTTAAAGGTCATCATCGAGACCTGTCTTCTGACAGACGAGGAAAAGGTGAAGGCATGTGAGCTGGCAAAAGAAGCAGGAGCTGATTTCGTAAAGACTTCCACCGGATTTTCCACCGGAGGAGCAAAGGCGGAAGATGTCGCACTGATGAGAAAAACCGTGGGTGATGATATGGGTGTGAAAGCATCCGGCGGAATTCACACGGCAGAGGAAGCACAGGCAATGATCGATGCCGGAGCAAGCCGCCTTGGAACGAGCGCTACACTTGCTATCATTGGGAAATAGTAATCAGGAGCGGTAGGATGAATACAATTTTGATTGGAATTGCAGGAGGCACCGGAAGCGGCAAGACAACACTTGCCGACAAACTGATCGACAGCTTTGGCGATGATGAGGTGAGTATTCTGCGTCATGATAACTACTATAAACGCCATGACGACATGTGTTATGAGGAACGGTCGAAGTTAAACTATGATCATCCGGATGCGTTTGATACAGCACTGTTGTGTGAACATATCTGTAAGCTGAAAGCGGGAGAGCAGATTTATATGCCAGTCTATGACTACTCGATACATAATCGTTCCGAGGAGACCATTCTGGTAAAACCTGCACCGGTGATTGTGCTGGAGGGCATTCTCATTTTTGCTGAGCCGAGTCTCTGTGATCTTATGGATATCAAGGTATTTGTGGACACAGATGCGGATGTGCGGATTCTGCGGCGGATCATCCGTGATGTAAAGGAACGCGGGCGTTCGTTAGACAGCGTGATTACCCAGTATCTGACAACGGTAAAGCCGATGCATGAACAGTTTGTAGAACCGAGCAAGCGCCGGGCGGATATTATCATCCCGGAAGGGGGAGAAAATATCGTGGCGCTTGACATGCTGATTGAACGCGTACGCAAACATTTAAAGAATAAATAATTAGCGCAATAAAGTGGCAGGCACTGTGTCTGCCATTTTTTTGTATGCAGGATTGCTTGGATGCAGATGATCGCCGCTGTCATATCCTTCCGCGAAAGAACGCGGATCATCGGCGGCACGAAGTGCCTGATCGAAATCGATACAGCCGTCGCTCTCGTGGTTGGAGCGGATCCAGTCATTGACGGCACCGCGCAGCTCCTCGCGGAACGGTGCGTAGGTGCGCCAGCCGTAAATCGGCAGAAGGGTTCCGAGATAGACGCTGTCGTGAAGCTTTCTGGCCTCCTCGATATACCATTTCAGACCGTCGATCAGTTCGGCGGCAGTCGGCAGATCACTCATGGGACGGAACGGATTGACGTCGGTTCCGACCGGATGGATGATATCGTTGATGCCCTGCTGGATGATGACGGTATCCGCACCGGCGGTTGGGATTTCGTGGGCAAAACGGTTGGTTCCCTTAAGACCGTAGGAGTCGTAGGTGATACAGTCGTACTGGCGCAGAATACGCGTACCGCTTGCCGCACGGCGGATCACCGAGGTATGGTTGCGCCCTTCTTCGATGAGGCGCAGCGTCAGATAGTCCGGCCATGCCTGTGCGGTGATGGAATCTCCGTAGCAGATAATGGTATGACAATCTTCCTTTGTCAGAATATCGATGTTGCTAAGAAAATAGAACCAGTTTGTCACCTTGGAGGTGGCAAGGGACAGCACTTCGCTGTGCGTCTGGTCGCCGTAGGAAAAATAGCCGCGGGACAATGGACCTGTGATCAGTACAGCGGACTGCATGGCAGTGTAGCCGCCAAAATACAGGCTGACGCAGAGCGTCTGTCCGGCAGACACCGGAAAGGAGAGTGCGTCACTTGTGGCGGACGCGCCCGCTGCAAGCGTGACGGAGGGACTGCCGTCAAAGGTAATATCCCGGATGGTGCCTGCCGTAAGAGGGCAGGAAAGGGGAACTTTCTTGGTGAGATCGGAATCACACACCGCCACCGTTGCCCGGTGGATGGTGACAGGTTCTTTCCCACAGTAGTTGTCGAGCGTGAAGCGGAGTGCGCTTCCGGAAAAAGGTGCATAGACCGGATAGCGCAGCGTCAGATCTTTTGCGTAGCCTTCCGGATGATGTTCTGCGATGGACATGGCATTGCCCCACATGGAGACCCATTTTGTATCATTCATAAGTTTGTTCTCTTTTCTTTATTATTTACTGGTAAGGAATATAAGAGTATATTCCTGCGTTATTATAGCGGAAGTGAAGGTATTTTTCCAGTGGACTTGTTCTTTTTTTCGATCCTTGCTATAATGAGCGCATGCGGGTGAAGACCTGCAGACAGAATAGAAAGACAATAAAGGAGTTCATTTGTATGGGAGAGATTGCAAATCGTGATAATAAGAAGATGCTGATTTTGTTTGCAGAGGTGGTTGCGGCGCTTGCGACGATTCTGATCGCCGTTTTAGCGATGAAGATTCCGGTGGTGCCGGTGTGTGTGATCGTTTTGATCGAGGTGGCGATTGCTGCCTGTCTGCAGGAGGTACCGGTGTGGGTACACGCCGTGGTCGCCGCAGTACAGCTGGTTGCCGGGGTACTTTGCGGCAGAGCCGTATTCTGCCTGTTGTGTATTTTGATCTATGTGTTTGCGATACTGACACTGCGGGAAGCAAGAGCGTAATGATAAGACCTTTATGAAGCGGATGCTTGGTAAAGGTCTTCTTTCTGTCAAAGGAGAAAAGATGTTAGAGAAACTTTTTTTGGAAATGATCTCATATTACAGCGGAGACCCGAAACGGATCCAGCATTTTACAAAGGTACACAGCTATGCAAAGCTGATCGGAGAGCGCGAGCAGCTTTCGCCGGAGGAACTCTATATTCTGGAAGCGGCTGCATACACGCACGATATCGGCATCAAGCCGGCGGAGGAGAAGTACGGGAGCAGTGCGGGAAAGCTGCAGGAGCAGGAAGGCCCTGCGGTGGCACGCGGGATGCTGATGCGGCTGGGCTTTGCGGAGAATGTGATTGAGCGCGTCTGCTATCTGATCGGACATCACCACACCTACACCGGCATAGAGGGCAGAGACTATCAGATTCTGGTGGAGGCGGATTTTCTGGTGAATTTGTATGAGGACGGCAGAACGGACGGAGACGGCGGGTTTGTGCCGGATAAAGCGGCTGTAGAGACGGCATATCAGAGGATTTTTGCGACGGAGACCGGAAAATGGATCTGCCGGAGCATGTTTGCACTTGGAGGTGTGTCATGATGCAGGAAAGGAAGCAGAAGGGAAAAATTCTGGTATTCAGTTCCAGGGAAATCTGCTATCTGTCCAGCAACTTTTTCGCAAATCAGATCGGCGCGGCGTTTGAGGAACTGGGATATGAGGTGACGGTGTGCGAACTCTCAAAGGAGGATGATCTGGATGCGAAGCTTGCGCGCTATATCGGACAGCCGTACCGCCTGATTCTGGATTTTAATTCCCTTCTGCCGCGGATGGTGTTAGACGACGGCACTCCCTATGTGGACCGCCTTGCGGGACCGTTTTTTGACTATATTTTAGATCACCCGCTGTTTCACTATCAGGGACTTTCAAGCGGTGTGAAAAACCTGCATGCGATTGTCCTCGACGAGGCACAGCAGAAGTACGTAGAAAAATATTATGAAAAGGTGGCGAGCGTCCACATGCTGCCGCTCGGGGCGACAAGAGCAGTCTACGAGGGCACAAAAGAGCCGGAGTGCCGGATTTTATTTCCGGGAACGTATGACAGACCGGACGCGGTTTATCAGATTGTAGAGAATGCTCCCGAGCCGCTTGGGAGCATGATGAAAGATCTGATTGAGCGGAGGCTTGCCGATCCCACACTGCCGATGGAGGAAGCATTTTCACAGCATCTTAAGGAGGAGGAACTGGAACTTCCTGCCGGACAGTTTGCGCTGTTTATGAACAGCATGTATGCGGTGGACGCCTATGTGCGGGATTATTTCCGCAAGGCGGCGTTGGACGCGCTGCTCGCGAAGAAGCTGCCGGTTACCGTATTCGGGGAAGGCTGGGAAAAATATTCCTGCGGGGACGGGCACAGCCTGCGGCGCGAGCCGGCGGTGCCGTTTGCGCTCTCCTTTGAGAGGATTGCCAAAGCCCATGTGCTTTTAAATGTCTCACCGATTTTTAACCGGGGAATGCACGACCGGGTTTCTGCCGGAATGGCGAATCATGCGGTGGTGTTAACCGATGAAAATCCGTATTTAAGAAGAACGTTTACAGGCGGGAAGGAGCTGCTTTTTTATTCGCTGGAAAAACCGGACACGCTGTGTGAGCAGGCGGAGAGAGCACTTACAGACGTAAGACTTCGTGAGAAGATTGCGGCTTCTGCCTATGAGACCTTTGAGCGGGAATATACATGGAAGCGCCGTGCGGAGCAGATCCTCGCATTTGCAGAGGAGGTGGAAGCATGAGAGCACAGAAGAATTATCAGAAAATGCTGGAGGCGACGATCGCTGGATTAAAGGAGCAGAACCGTGTGCCGACGCTGCTGCTGCACAGCTGCTGCGCGCCGTGCAGCTCGTACTGCCTCGAGTATCTGTCGCAGTATTTTCATATCACCGTGGATTATTACAACCCCAATATTTATCCGGAAGAAGAGTATCATATGCGGGTGCAGGAGCAGCAGCGGCTGATTCGGGAACTTCCGGCAAAATATCCGATCGCATTCCGGGAGGGCGCCTATGATAAGGAACGTTTTTATGAGATGGCGCGCGGACTGGAGGAGGAAAAGGAGGGCGGCGAACGCTGCTTCCGGTGCTATGAGCTGCGCTTGAGAGAGGCGGCGGAGACGGCAAAAAGCCTTGGCATGGATTACTTCACCACGACGCTGTCCATCAGTCCACTCAAGAATGCGGAAAAATTAAATGAGATCGGGGATGCGCTGGCGGAGGAATACGGCGTGGCATATTTGAATTCTGACTTCAAAAAGAAAAATGGCTACAAGCGCTCGGTAGAGCTTTCCGAACAATACGGAATGTACCGGCAGTATTATTGCGGGTGCGTTTTTTCCAAGCGGGAGCGCGATGCCCAGATTGCTGCAAAAGCGGCGGCACAGGGAATTTGACGCGGTAAAGCATGAAAGGACTTGCGGGAAGCGCGAACTTCATGTAGAATGATAGGAAATGTAGTGAAAGCGAGGTTTTTAAAATGGCTCAGTTATGGGGAGGACGTTTTACCAAACAGACCGACAAGCTGGTCTATAATTTTAATGCGTCTATTTCGTTTGACCAGAAATTCTATAAACAGGACATTGAGGGAAGTATTGCACATGTGCGGATGCTCGGGAAACAGGAAATCTTAACCGGGGAGGAGATGCAGGCGATCGTCGCATGCTTAAAGGAAATCCTTGCGGATGTGGAAGCCGGACGTCTTGTCATAACGGATGAATATGAGGATATTCACAGCTTTGTGGAGGCGAATCTGATCGACCGTCTGGGAGACACCGGAAAGAAGCTGCATACCGGGCGCAGCCGCAACGACCAGGTGGCGCTCGATATGCGTCTCTACACCAGAGAGGAACTGCTCCACGTGGATGTGCTCTTAAAGGAACTGCTCGGCACGATATTACATATCATGGAGCAGAATACGGAGACGATTATGCCGGGTTTCACCCATCTGCAGAAGGCACAGCCGATCACGCTCGCGCATCACATGGGGGCTTATTTTGAGATGTTTAAGAGAGACCGCCTGCGCCTGTATGACATCTACGAGCGGATGAATTACTGTCCGCTTGGTTCCGGAGCGCTCGCAGGCACCACCTATCCGCTTGACCGTGCATACACGGCAGAGCTGCTCGGTTTTTACGGACCGACTTTAAACAGCATGGACGGCGTGTCTGACCGCGATTATCTGATCGAATTTCTGTCCGCCTGCGCCACGATCATGATGCATCTGTCGCGCTTCTCGGAGGAGGTCATTATCTGGAATTCCAACGAATACCAGTTTGTGGAGATTGATGATGCGTACAGTACCGGAAGCAGCATCATGCCGCAGAAAAAGAACCCGGACATCGCAGAATTAGTCAGAGGAAAGACCGGACGCGTCTACGGCGCGCTGATGTCGCTTCTCACGACGATGAAGGGAATCCCGCTTGCGTACAATAAGGACATGCAGGAGGACAAGGAGCTTTCCTTTGACGCGATGGACACGGTCAAAGGCTGTATCGCGCTGTTTAACGGCATGCTCGCCACGATGAAGTTCAACAAGGAGCGCATGCGTGCTTCAGCGAACGGAGGCTTTACCAATGCGACGGATGCCGCCGACTATCTCGTGAACCACGGGGTGCCGTTCCGCGATGCACATGGAATTGTGGGACAGATCGTGCTTTACTGCATCGAAAAGGGAATTGCGATCGATGATATGAGCCTGGAGGAGTTAAAGGCAATCAGTCCGGTGTTTGAGGATGATGTCTATGAGGCGATCTCCATGGAAACCTGTGTGAACAAGCGTCTGACGGTCGGAGCACCGGGAAAAGAGGCGATGGAACAGGTGATCGCAGCGGAGAAGAAGTACCTGGAGGAAGAGTGGAAGCCTCTTGAAACTTCAATACAGTAACGTGATATTGTGAGAAATGTACAAGAACTGTCAAAAAAAACCGGGAAGTTTTACGAAAAAAGCATTGCTTTTTGACGGGAAATGGCATAATATATTCACTATGACGACACTTGTTCGTCACTGACGGACACGAACAGCGCAAAAAGCAGGTACGTGTAATGATCCGGCAGAGGCAATGAGAGGCGGAGTCGTATGCCACAGCGGGTGTCATAAGAAAAAGATGAGGAGATTAGAAGAGTCATGAGTGAAAAGTTGAGAGTTGGTATTCTGGGTGGTACAGGTATGGTTGGTCAGAGATTTATTTCTCTGCTGGAGAATCATCCGTGGTTTGAAGTGACAACGATCGCAGCGAGCCCGAGAAGTGCCGGCAAGACTTATGAGGAGGCAGTCGGAGACCGCTGGAAGATGGACACACCGATGCCGGAAGCAGTGAAAAAGATTGTCGTTATGAATGTCAACGAAGTGGAGAAGGTTGCGGCAGAGGTCGATTTCGTATTTTCCGCAGTGGACATGACAAAGGAAGAGATTAAGAAGATCGAGGAGGAGTATGCGAAGACAGAAACTCCGGTCGTTTCCAATAACAGCGCGCATCGCTGGACACCGGATGTGCCGATGGTGGTTCCGGAGGTCAACCCGGAGCATATGGAGGTCATCAAATACCAGAAGGAGCGTCTTGGCACAAAGCGCGGTTTCGTGGCTGTAAAGCCGAACTGCTCCATTCAGTCTTACGCGCCGGTACTTACTGCGTGGAAGGAATTTGAGCCGTATGAGGTGGTGGCAACAACCTATCAGGCCATTTCCGGAGCAGGCAAGACCTTTAAGGACTGGCCGGAGATGGTTGGAAATATTATTCCGTATATCGGCGGTGAGGAGGAGAAGTCGGAGAAGGAGCCGCTTCGTATCTGGGGACATGTGGACCCGGAGAAGAAGGCGATCGTTCCGGCCAAATCCCCGGTCATTACCTGCCAGTGCATCCGTGTGCCGGTGTTAAACGGTCACACTGCGGCGGTGTTCGTAAAGTTTAAGAAGAACCCGACAAAAGAGCAGCTGATCGAGGCACTTCGCAATTTCAGCGGTGTTCCGCAGGAGTTAAAGCTTCCGAGCGCACCGGAGCATTTTATCCAGTATCTCGAGGAGGATAACCGCCCGCAGATTGCTCTGGATGTCAACTATGAGAACGGTATGGGTATCTCGGTAGGACGTCTGAGAGAGGACACGGTCTATGACTGGAAGTTCGTGGGACTGTCCCACAATACCGTGCGCGGCGCCGCGGGCGGTGCAGTGCTCTGCGCAGAGCTTTTGAAAGCACAGGGATACATCACAGCGAAATAAAGAATAAAAAAGAATCCTGCTTGCAGGATTCTTTTTTATTTCATAGGAAATAGCGTGATACGTTAATGTGTGAAAGTGGAACTTCCCTATGAAAATAAAAAACGCTCCGCGAGGATGCGCAGCTCGCGGTAAGGAAAATATCGCTTTGCGAACCGCTTGCGCGCGGAGAATTTCGCAAGCGAGATTCTTTTTTATTGCCCGGAAAATTAAAAAATGATATAATTTCCGCAGAACATATGGACAGATAGAATGTGCCGGATATGGGATGCGGTGTGGCTTTTCGTGCCCGGCAGGAAAGTGCAGAGGAGAAGAGATGGTCGTAAAATCGTCGGTGTTAAAGGAACTGGAAGAGTGCTACCGGGAACCGGGCAATCAGCTGGTTGTGCTGTACGGGCGGACGGACTCGGAGAAAGAGCGGCTGCTTGGCGCATTTGTGCAGAACAAGAAGCATTTTTATTACCGCGCGAGACAGGTGGCGGAGCGAGAGCAGCGCGCACAGATGGGGCGTGAACTGGCGGCGCAGTTTGAGGTGATGCTGCAGAAGTATACCTATGAGGAATATTTTAACCGGGTAAAGAGCGGTGATCCCACGAAGCTGGTAGTCGTGATCGATGAATTTCAGTATATTGCCAAAAAGGATCCTACTTTTATGGAGGCGGTGCTGAAACTGAAAGCGCACAGGCTTTATCCGGGACCTGTGATGATTCTGCTCTGCAGCTCGGCGGTGTCATGGGCAGAGCGGGAACTGGCGGAGTGTATCGGTGAGGCGGCATGCCGCAAAATAGACCGGAAAATCAAATTTACGAATCTGAATTTTCTGGAAGTGGTGCGGGCGCTGCCCGAGTATCCGGTGGCGGAATGTATCAAGACTTACGGCATCATCGGCGGTGTGCCGGGATACATCAACCGCTGGAACGCAAAAGCGGATGTAAAGACCAATATCTGTAGACTGATTCTTTCGCCGGGCGGCTATCTGTACCATGCGGCGGAAGATCTGATCGGGGAGAGTCTGCGGGAACTGTCTGTCTATGAGACCATCCTGGCGCAGATCGCGGCCGGGCAGGACAAGCTGAATGATCTGTACCGGACGACCGGATTCTCGCGCGCCAAGATCAGCGTCTATATGAAGAATCTGGCGGCATTTGATATCGTCCAGAAGGTGGTATCGTTTGAGACGGGCGGCTGGGAGAACACGAAGAAAGGTGTGTACCGGATCCGCGACAATTATGTGAATTTCTGGTTTCACTTTATCTATCCGCATCTGTCGGATCTGTATATGACCCGCCCGGAAGAATTCTACGACAGATATATCGCGCCCGGACTGGATGCGTACCTCTCCCGGTATTTTGTGGAGGTATGCATGGAATATCTGGGACTTCTCGGTATGGTGGGAAAGCTTCCGCTTAAGATTGCACGCATGGGAACCTGGGTCGGCAAAGAGGGGAATATCGACATCATTGCGCAGAATGAGATTCGACAGAATATGGTCGGACTCTGCAACTGGCAGGAACCCAAGCTTACGATGGAAATGTGCGAGGCGCTGTTCCTTAACATGAAGCGGGCAAAAATCGGCGCGGAATATTATTTCCTCTTTTCCGCACAGGGATTTGCACCGGAGGTTACCGCCATGGCGGAGCGGGATAAGCGGTTCGTGCTCGTGGATATGAATGAACTGTAAGTTGCCCGATGCCTGGAAAAATGCTATAATTTGCTTCATGCGAAAGTAATTGGAGGAACAGATTGTGGCAAAATCTTTGATCATCACGGAGAAACCGAGTGTTGCGCAGGAGTTCGCGCGGATTCTCGGCGTATCCGGAAGAAATGACGGTTATATAGAGAACGACGGGTATGTCATCACCTGGTGCGTGGGGCATCTGGTGGAGATGGTGTACCCGGAGGAGTATGATGAGCGGTATAAAAAATGGCGGCTGGAAGATCTGCCGTTTCTGCCGCGGGATTACAAATATAATGTAATCCCATCTGTGAGCAGGCAGTATGATGTGGTACATAAAATGCTGCACCGCGAGGATATTGAGTAACTAAAAATAATTAAACATTATATATTTATATAATATATATAGTATATATAATGGGAAGAAGAATAAAGTTGATGCTACAATAAATAAACGGTATAATATGGATAAACGATAAATAAGGTTTATTTTTATGGAGATAGATACCTATGAATAGCATTATCCAGTTCCCTAATAGTGATGTAAAGGAATATAGGAAGAAGTGTTGTTTCATGAATAGAGCTGTACAAGTAGCAGGTGAAGATGGCGAACTTCACAAATATCCTTGTATCGTTCTGTATGAGGAAGAAACAGGTATCCCAATTTTTTATACAGGATTAGAGAGATATCTTTGTCAGCTGGTTAAAAGTGAGATTCTGAATGGAAAGACTTTAGCAGCTAAAGCATATGCCGTTTGTCATCTCTTGAATTATATACTTAAAGAGACAGATATCAATTCTGTGCATGAATGTACTCTTGAAACGGTAAGAAATTTTCTAAAGTTTAGAAAAACTCAAGACAATGGAACTGAGTATAACAAAGGTACATGGCTCCGTTACAGAGATTATGTTGTCGATTTCCTTTTAATGTATTATGACTACAATAGAGACAAGCTTCCATTCCAGTATATAGGCGAGGAATTAAAGTCGCTGACTATTGTAAAAGATGAAGGGAGTCATAAAAAAGCGACCATTGTTCATAATGTATCGCTTCATATCTCGGCTCCAAAGACCACACATAAAAAGAATCGTATTCTTGTAGACGGATATCTTGATTTACTACTTTATGAGGCAAAGAAATATGAACCGGATATTGCGATTGGAATCGCGCTTGGTGCTTATGCAGGACTTCGTGAAGGAGAAGTAGTAAACGTTACTTGTGGTGGTGTACAGACACTCAGAAAAACATTTGGAATGGTTTCAGGTATAGAAATAGACCTAACCGATAAAGCTCCATATTTTAAGAACTGGAGCAAGAAAACAGATCCCGGCACAATAAAGAAAAACCGCACTCAAAAGGTTTACAACGATTTCATAGTAGATATTAGTGAACTGTATGATTATCACATCGCTTTAATGGAATCGAAAGGTCTCGATACAAGAAAAAATGCACCGCTATTTGTAAATAAGCAAGGTAATCCAATGACGGTACAGACGTATTCGGACAGGGTGAAAAATCTGTTTTATGAAAGATTTCTTCCATCCTTAAAGAAAACATGTGAACTGCAAGGTACATATGCAGACAATGCAGCATTTATTGAAGCTTACGAGATCGAATATCCTGGTGCTCATATGTTTAGACATTGGTTCACGATGTATTTGCTTACCAAGGCGAAGCTTACAAGCGGAGAGATTATGAAATGGCGTGGTGATTCCAGTCAAGAGTCAATGAATGATTACATCCACGAGAATGCAGATTTAATAGAGATTTTTAGAGATAGTTCTTATACTTTTCAGTCACAGATTTTGGAGGATATATATTAGTGCCAGATACCGAAATGAAAAGAGACGATTTAATAACAATATATAAAGCTGCTCGGTCCCTTGGCATCAAAGTAGAGGTTATTTTGTACCAGATTGATACCGGAAATATTGAAGCATCAGATGGTATGATATATGAATCTATATGTAAAAAGATTTCACAACAACAAGCCACATATATAGGCGTAAAGACTTTTTTGAAAAAGCATGATAGTGATAAATTTGAGTCAAGGTATGTAAAAAATCGCAATAAATACATTGATTTTCTTGAAAACAATGCATATTTTGGCATTGAAATAGTAGAACCAGAAAATATATTGTTTGAAATTCCTGAAAGAGAGGATTTTTATATCACGAAAGAGGATGCACAATTCCTTGAATATAAAAGCGAGCAATTTTTTATGGAGTTTGGTCTTACTGAAGAAGAAAAGGTTAGACAGATAATTTGCCGTTCAAAAGGACATTCATTAAGTACAGAATATATTAGAAAATATCTTATCTATATAGAGGATGAAGAAAATATTTATACCCCATCACTTACAGCTTTTGTAAGAACTATATTTGACATGTCAGATATAAAACAACTTACCGATGAAGATATTATTTCTGCAATCGATGAAGCTAATACGGTCAGAACGAAGATACTATTAACAGATTTTTTTAAATATGTAGCCAAATATGAGTCAGTAAAATATCATAATATAGAACGAAAGAAAAAAGGAGGTGATTCAGAACCGGCGTATTCATATGAAGATTTTATCAGACTTGCAAAAATACTGTTTAATACAGATTATGATAAACAGCATAATCTTACGTTAAAGGCTCTTGAAAATAGCAAATATGCTGAGATGTGGTTGTTCCTTTCGTGTCACTATATATGCGGCTGGCGTTCTTCAGATATATGCAACAGATGGATTTATCCAGACTTTAAGAGTAATGATAATCCCTTTGGGATTATCATTGATACTCTGAAGGAAGATATTTTAAACGAAAACATTACCGATGAAACCTATGAAAAAGTTGCTCTTTATACTATCAGAAGAATTGAGATGGCAAATAATGTGCCTCAAAAAACTGGATTTGGAAAAATGAGATCTGAGATTGTTCCAGAACTCAGAGCATTTTTTGGAAAAATGATTTTAATTGCTGAATATCACCACATTACATCTGGCGAAGGTTATATGAATTCTCATAGAGCAGCGATGTATCGTAATTGGGTTATATGTAGAAATTTCTTTGGAGATGATATTTTTACTATTACAGGGAAACATTCGTTTTCATCAAGAAGACTGAATAAGTCTTATTTACAAGGGTTGGAACAAGCAGCAAAAGATAATGGCAATACAACTCTTGTGGCTCATGTGGTAGCGTCATTTGCTCGTAATCATTCCAATATTGATACTACTGCTATTTATCTAAAAGATCATGGGCTTACAGGTGAGAGTGCTGAAATAGTCCTGTATATGATGATGCAAAGAGGGGTATTTAGTGTTTCTTTGTATAATGTACTTATTACAGCATATCCGGGGGCTTTTGAAAGGTTATCCGCAAAGGAACAAACTGCGATCATGGAGAAAATACCATTGTCTGCCTATGAACTAGAAACGGTTGGAACATCACTTATTGCGTCTGAGAGAATGGCTGACATATTTATGGAAGGGAAAACAGAAGAACCAAAAGAGATACTCATGGCAATGTTTAATATTGCACAAGGTAAAGGAAGGGCAAAAGATGCTGGGATATATTGCAAAAAGAAAGCTTTGGGGTTCCAATGTGAAAATCCAACTTATGAATCGTGTGTTGCAAATCTTTGTCCTTATCACGTATTTACAAGTGATGGAGTCCCCACCCTTGTAAAAATAATAAAAAATTATCAAATAAAGGAGCTTTCGACCGGTAATAAAAAATATGGAATAGCACTTAAAACAAAAATTATTCCTGCATTTCAGGATATTATTAACGCAATCGTAAAAGAAATGTCTGAGGAAGATAAGGCAGGTATAAAGACACTAATAGAGGAGGTTCTGAATGGATAGTCTATTACGAAAAATTGAATCCAATGAAGTAGTTGTCTATACAGACCAAGTCTATAGTGCAGAAGTTTTGAATAAATGCCGGGAGATACATAAAAAGCTTGTAGTAGAAGGAAAGATGGAGAAAGAGTTCGCTTCTGATAAATGGATAGGATATTCTGGTGTTAAGAAGTTTGGTATTGATTTTTCGATAGATAGTATTCTTTATAACAAACATATAGGAAAAGAGTTTGGTATCACTGTTGAAACAATGAAAAACATGCTCAAATGTTATGCTATTTACTGTAATGGTGTGTATGTGTATCGGACAATTGCAAGGGAGAAGATAGGTGTTGTTAAGGAGTTTTTGCTGAAATATATGAATAAGGAATTCAAATTGACGACTACTGGGATTACTACTATTGAGGATTTCCTTGGATTTATTGGAACACCAGATAAACAGATTGAACAGATTGTTTCAAATATTAAACTTGTAAAATACAATGAAAAAGCACAAAGAAAATTGTCCCCGATTATCAATTATCTCGTAATTGAAAATGAGATAAATTATATTTATAGAGATGGTTGTGATGAAGAAACTTTCAAAAAATGGTTTCCGATTTATTTTTGGGTAAATATCACATTTATATTACCTCTTAGAGCGACAGAGATGCTTCTTACGCCTAAGAAGTGCATTTGCCGGGAAAATGAGAAAACGTTCCTTAAAATACGCCGTACAAGACTCAAGAAAGGTACACGAACTGTTTACTATGATGTGAATAGAGATTACAGGGAATTCACCTATGAAGTACCTGATACAGAAGTTATTCGCAATATTGAAAAATATATAGAAATGACTGATTCTCAGGATAGACGTTTCCTTTTTGAATATAATGAACTGATGATAAATGACATGCTTTCATTACAGTCATTTAATCATCTTGTAGCAGCATTTGTTGAAGAAAATATTATAGGCAACAGTAGATATGATTTTGCAAAATATGCCACTGGAATCAGTGAGTTTGAGCCTGTTACGGCAGGGGATAGCAGACCTATTGCTATGGCTAATCTTTATTTTCAGAAGTCAGGCGAAGATATATGTAGGCAGCTTGCAGATCATATAAAAATCAATACAAGTTCAGGCTATTATACAAATATATCTGAAACCATATGGGCTTCGTCAGTGGTACAACTTCAGAAGAAGCTTGATTATGAATGTAGACATTCCATGGAAGAATATGAACAAAATGGTTCTATGGTATTAGATACTGGAAAATCAGTCTGCACATCCCATAAGCGATTGTTAGATGAAGAAAATCTTGATGATTGTGTTGAACAAGGACATTTAGCTGACTGTATGGGTTGCAAATTCTACAGACCTACAAAAACAGAGGTGGAAACCTTTATGATTTTGCAACAGAAAAAAGCTGATGATAGCGCAAAAAGAGTTATTGAATTTATGAATAATACTATGAGCATAAAAAATAGAGATTTGACATTGGAAGAAATTTTCTTATCCGTACAGACAGATGCTACACGCTACCGCATGGGATGTGATATAAAGGCAGAGGAGAAATTAAAGGAATGGCAAAGACTCAAAAATACTCAGAAGATAAATTGCTAGAAGCGGTTGTTAAATTTTCTGAAATAGAAAAGAAAAAGATAAAGGCAACTGAACTTGCTAAATGGTGTAGGAATAATGTTGAAGGGCTTGAGGAGGTAAGGGATTATCATTTTACCCGCCCTATTAAATCAAAAGATGAGAAGTCAGGAAAGATAATTGAAAGACCAAAACTTTGTACATTAAAAATTGAAGAAATCAATAATTCACGAAGCTTGACTGCCAGTATCAATACAAACCTTCTCCTTCGTGCATCAAATATTGATACCTTTATAGAACAGCCAGATTTAGTCAAAAGAAAGATGATTGTCGAAACAAGAGAAACCGTAGATAAGTTACTTATTCGTAATGGAAACCTTACGAGAAAAAACGAAGCTTTAAAATCTGAAAATAAATCTATAAAATCCGAAATATTAAAAATGACGGACAAGGTAGCTGTTTTAAAAAAAACGCAGGACAAGCTCATAAAGCAAGTAACATATTTGATGAAAACTACGGACGAAGCAAAACGTAAAGAAATTTTATCACAGATGGGAATAGAAGATGGCTTCGTAGACCTAAATATATATTCAGAGAACTTGCAACAGGAATTATTAGAAGTAATGGATATCAATAAATCCTTACGAAAATATCTATCTGGGGGAGATGAGATACAAAGCATAGAAAAAAAGCAAATCAGTATAAAAGATGACATCATGTCTGGGTTGGATTTTTAGGGGTAATATATGGGAGCAAAAATCGAAATTGCAAAGGAAAACTGCATAGCGACAACGCATCCGCAGATTGCAGCACAGTGGCATCCTACTTTAAATGGAGAACTTACGCCATTTGATGTAAGGGAAGGTTCTACTGACAGAGTTTGGTGGCTTTGTGATAAAGGGCATGAATGGAAAACGGAGGTAAGAGTAAGATGTCAGAGAAATAATGGCTGCCCATGTTGTAGTGGTAGAAATGTTATAAAAGGTGAAACTGATCTCGAATCACAAAGACCATATTTGGTTAGGGAATGGGACTTTGAAGAGAACGGTGCTTGTACTCCTGATAAGGTGTCCGTCTATTCTCCGAATAAGGTTGGATGGAAATGTAGTAAGGGACATAAGTGGATTGCATCTATTGCAAAAAGAACATCTCGGGGACAGGGGTGCCCATATTGCTCTGGACGTAGAGCTATTCCAGGAGAAACAGATATTGCAACACAGAATCCGGAAATAATGCACTTGTGGGATTATAAAAAGAATAGTGATGAAGGAATTTATCCTACGAATATTAAACCCAATTCAGATACAGAAACATGGTGGAAATGTGCGAAAGGGCATTCGTGGAAAACAAAAACGAAATATATTGTTAGAGGTCATAGATGTCCATATTGTACTGGATATAAAATTATACAAGGAGAAAATGATTTCGCGACACTTGCTCCCAAAGAACTTTTATTAGAATGGGATTATGATAAAAATACAATTAGTCCAGATATGATTGCATTGAGATATAGTAAAAAAGTATGGTGGAAATGTTGTAATAATCATCAGTGGAAAAGTTCTCCAGATAATAGATTCAAACATTCACCGTTTTCAAGGTGTCCATATTGTACAGGACAGTTAGTTGCAAAAGGTGAAACGGATTTAGCAACAAAATTCCCTGATATTTTAAATGATTTTAATTTTGAGAAAAATCGCAAATCGCCAGATCAAATACATTGGGGATCGACACAAAAAATATGGTGGAAATGTCATATTTGTGGACATGAATGGAGATGCCAAGTATCAAACAGAACAAAGATAGGTTGTGGATGTCCCAAATGTCATGGAAGATAGGAGATATAATTGTATGGCAAACGTTCTTATTATTAACGAGAAACCTAGTGTGAGCAGAGAATTTGCTCATGCACTAGGTGTCAAGGAAAAAGAAAGGCATGATGGTTATATAGAAGGATATTCAGAGTTCTTTGGCTGTACGATATGGATTACATGGTGTATAGGTCATTTAGTTGCTATGTCATATCCGGAAAAGTATGATGAAAAGTATAAAAATTGGAAACTTGAAGATCTTCCCTTTTTGCCATCAGAATATAAATATGAAGTCATTGATAATGTAAAAAAACAATATGATATCGTACATAAATTGCTACATATTGTTGGAACATCGGAGGAAGACAAAAAAGAATTATCGATGTTATCACCCGAAAAAAAAATTTTGGTTCCTATTGACACGGTCTACTGGGCAGGAGATGCCGGAAAAGAAGGACAGACGATCGAGGAAAATATCCGGAAGTTCGGCGGCGTGCGCGAGGGCATGAAGGAGCTCCGCGTCTGGATTGATTCGCAGACCGAGGAGGAGATTCTGCGCGGCATCCGTGAGGCAAAAGACATGTCGGAGTATGACAATCTCGCAAAGTCGGGCGTGATGCGGGCGATCGAGGATTATGCGATGGGAATCAATTTTTCCAGAGCCATGTCGGTAAAGTACGGAAAGCTTCTGAATGATGCGGCGGGAACATCGAGCTATACGGCGATCGCGGTCGGTCGCGTCATGACCTGCGTTCTTGGCATGGTTGTGATCCGGGAGCGCGAGATCCGCAATTTTACAGAGACGCCGTTTTACCGTGTCGTGGGAACCTTTCATCCCGAAGGAGAGGAAGAATGCCGGATCACGGCGGAGTGGAAGGCAATAGAAGGCTCTAAATATTTTGAGTCGCCGCTTTTATATAAGGAAAACGGTTTTAAAAAGGAAGAGAGCGCGCAGACGCTGATTGCGGAGTTAAAGGGACAGGAAGCGCTCATTGATTCCGTGGAGACAGGGACGCAGAAAAAGCGTGCGCCGCTGCTTTTCAATCTTGCGGAGCTGCAGGCGGAGTGTTCCAAGCGTTTTAAGATCAGTCCGGATGAGACGCTGCAGGTGGCGCAGGATCTGTATGAGAAGAAGCTTACCACCTATCCGAGAACGGATGCACGTGTGCTCTCCTCGGCGGTGGCAAAAGAGATTACAAAAAATATCAGCAGACTGAAAAATTTTGCGCCGGTGGCTCCTTTTGTGGAGCGCATCATGAAGGAAGGGCGCTATCGGAACATTGCGAACACGCAGTATACGGATGATTCCAAGATTACCGACCACTACGCGATCATTCCGACCGGACAGCTCACAGAGCTGGAATCTTTAAACAGTCTTGAACGAAGCGTCTATGAGATGATTGTGCGCCGTTTCTTAAGCATTTTTTATCCGCCGGCGGAGTATCAGACGGTGAAGCTTGTCGTTGCGGCAGGCGGTGAGAAGCTTTACACTTCCGCGAAGCAGTTAAAGGTTCCGGGCTATCTGGAGATTGCAGGCATTCCGAAATCGGCGAAGGAGCGGAATGCGGCGAAGACGGACGGGGAGGAGCAGACGCAGGGCGGTGATGCTGAGGCTGCACAGGAAGAAGAGGAGAACGCCGGGCTTTTGGCGTATGCCGACAAGCTTCAAAAGGGAGAGACGCTTTTTTCGGACGGCTATGCCATCCGTGAGGGGAAGACCTCCCCGCCGAAGCGTTACACGTCAGGATCGATGGTGCTCGCCATGGAGAATGCCGGACAGCTCATCGAGGAGGAAGAATTAAGAGAGCAGATCAAGGGTTCCGGAATCGGTACATCTGCCACGCGGGCAGAGATCATCAAAAAGCTGGTTCGGGTCGGCTATCTGAATCTGAACAAAAAGACGCAGGTTCTCACGCCGGAGCGGCTGGGGGAAATGATCTTTGAGGTGGTTTCGATGACGGTTCCGGCACTGCTCAACCCCAAGATGACAGCTTCCTGGGAAAAGGGACTGGACGGAATCACGCGGGGAACGGTCGTGATGGAGGATTACCGCTCAAAACTGGAGGATTTTATCCGCAGGGAGACGGTCGCCATGATCGAGCAGGATCTGACCGGCCAGATTGCCACGCGGATCCACCCGCTCGTCGGAAAGGGCGGAAAGGGGCTTGCGGCGAAGCGCAGCCTCGGCATTCCCTGTCCGGTGTGCGGAGGAACGATCGAGACGACGCCGTTCGGTTACGGGTGCAGCAATTATCAGAAAGATGGCGGCGGATGCCGCTTCTCCATCGGTACAATCGCCGGAAGAGACTTAAACGATGAGGAAGTAAAGGAGCTTTTGACCGAAGGACATACCGGCGTGCTGTCCGGGTTTGTCTCGAAGTCGAAGAAAAAGTTCTCGGCGAGCCTCATCCTGGAAAAGGATGATGAGGGAAAAGTTTCGGTTGGATTTGATTTTTCAAAGAACCAGCCGGAAATCCTGGAGGGTGTCGTATGTCCAGTGTGCGGTTCTGCCGTGGAGATCACGCCGTTTGGCTATAGCTGCGTCAAGCACCACGAGCATCCCGATGAATGTTATTTTTCCGTGGGAAAGATCGCGGGAAAGGCGCTGGGCGTCGATGATCTGACGGAGCTTCTTACGACCGGAAAGACCGGTCTGATCCGCGGCTTTACTGCCAGGAATAAAAAGAAGTTCAATGCCTGTTTAAAGCTGGAGCAGACGGAGGACGGAAGAAAGAATATTGCATTTGATTTTTCACAGAACGATGCCGCCGTTGTTCCCGATGTCGTGTGTCCGATCTGCGGCGGGGCGATTGTGGAGACGTCGTTCGGGTTCGGCTGCGCGAATTACAGGCAGGATGACCCGGACAGCTGCCGGTTTGCAATCGGTACGATGGCGGGAAAGGACTTAAACGCAGCGCAGGTGAAGGAGCTTTTAAATCAGGGGAGAACCGGAACGATCCGCGGATTCAAGTCGAAGAGCGGGAAGAAGTTTGACGCCTGTGTCGCTCTGGAACACACGGAAGACGGAAGAATTGAATTGAGATTTGATTTTGAACATGTCGAAGCCAAAAAGATCAAGGATGTGGTGTGCCCGATCTGCGGCGGTGATATCGTGGCGACGCCGTTCGGCTTTGGCTGTGCCAATTATGTGAAGGACGATCCGAACAGCTGCCGGTTCTCTGTCGGGAAGATGGCGGAGAAGGCACTGACGGAAGCGAACGTAAAGGAGCTTCTGACCAACGGAAGAACCGGAACGATCCGCGGCTTTAAGTCGAAGAGCGGGAAGAAATTTGATGCGCGCGTCGCACTGGCAAAGGATGAGAAGGGAAAGGTCACGGGGCTGAAGTTTGATTTTACGGATCTGGAAGCGCCGAAGGTAAAGGATGTAAAATGTCCGGTCTGCGGCGGAGATATCGTAAAGACGATGTTTGGATACGGCTGTGCCAACTATTCAAAGGAGAATCCGGACAGCTGCCGGTTCGCAATCGGCAAGATCGCGGGTGTCTCATTAAAGGAAGCACAGGTAAAGGAACTTTTGCTCCGCGGGAAGACGGACGTGATCAAGGGATTTGTGGCGAAGACCGGCATGAAGTTCGACGCGCCGCTGAAGCTGACGCCGGAAGGGCAGATCGCATTTGATTTTCCGGAGAAGCCAAAGCCCGTCGAGACAACACTTGCCTGCCCGAAATGCGGGAAAATGTTAAAGAAGAGCCAGTGGTATTACGAGTGTGAGTGCGGTTTTAAGGTCTCCCACACGGTGGCGAAGGTGGCGCTGACCGAGGAGGTCATGCGCGAACTGTTAGAGACAGGGAAAACCAAAGATAAAGTGACCGGGTTTGTGTCAAAAGCCGGCAACACGTTTGACACCTGCCTAAAGCTGGAGGATGACCGCATTGTGTTTGATTTTGACAATCCCGGCACAAAGCGTGAGGGTGCTTCCGACGGCAAGGGCGGGGAGCGCATGTTCTATGAGGAATTAGAAGAAAATGCACAGCCGCAGCCGCTGGCGGCTGAGGACGGCGCACAGTACATTGAGGAGGACGTGCCTCCGTTTTATGATGCGATGGCGGAGGAGTATGCGGCTTACGAGGAGGAAGAGGCAAAACAGCAGGCGGCTGCATCCAATTTTCTGGATGAATTTCCTGGATGAGAAACGAATGAGAAAAGAAAGTAAAAATCGGATGGCGTGCGGTGCATGCTTGCTATTGACAGCCGGATAAAATGTCATTAAAATTTGAGTAGTTATTGATAGAATCCGGCAGAAGACACAGGAGGAAACAGGGCATGGAGTACAATGAGCAGGCCTTTAAAGAGAAAGCCAATTTAAAGGCAATGAAAGTATGGCTGGCTTTGATTGCGATTATGACACTGTCATACGGAAGCGACCTTTCCAAGGGAATCTATACGGCGACGCAGTATGTTGTTTTTCTGGTTATGGCGTGGGTGCCGTTTGCAATCGGACTGCTGACGTTGAAGTTAAAGGGGAGAGCGACACCGTATTATAAGGATGTCCTGGCTCTCGGATATGGCTTTTTCTATGCCTATGTGGTGTGTATCACGGACTCGGCGACCGCCTATGCATATATTCTGCCGTTGACGAGTATGTTGATTCTGTTCAAGGATCGCAGTTATATGATACGGTGCGCGGTCACAAACGAGATCGTCATTGTGCTCAGTGCACTGCTCCATGTCTTCCTCGGCCTGAATCCGAATGTGAAAATGACAGACTATTACCTGCAGTTTTCAACACTGCTTCTGTGTTATATCTGTTATATTCTTTCTGTCGACCACTTAAATGAGTCGGACGGAGCGCTGGTGGCATCGATCCGGGATAATCTGAGCCGGGTCGTGACGACGGTGGGACAGGTAAAGGGAGCGAGCAACTCGATTGTGGACGGCGTTACGGTTGTGCGTGAGCTGGCGGATGAGAACCGGCAGGGAGCGGATTCCGTCGTAAGCAGTATGGAGGAACTCACCCGGAACAACGATGTTCTCCACAATAAGACGATGTCCTCCATGGACCGGAGTACCGACATCAGCACGCAGGTGCAGAATGTGGCGGGACTGATCGATGAGATGGTGACGCTGATCCAGGAGTCGGTTGAGCATGCGGATGTGAGTGCGGAAGAACTTGCGGATGTCATGAATACGACGGATACCATGGCGGCGCTTTCCGGCGAGGTCGAGCAGGTGCTCGAGAACTTTAAGCAGAAATTTGAAATGGTAAAGGAAGAGACGGGTACCATAGAGGGAATCACGTTCCAGACGAACCTTCTGGCACTGAACGCTTCGATTGAGGCGGCGAGAGCCGGGGAAGCCGGAAAGGGCTTTGCCGTGGTGGCAGGTCAGATACAGGATCTGAGCATGGAAACCAAGACTTCTTCCGGACGTATCAGGGACGCACTGGATCATCTGGAGGAGACTTCGGAGAAGATGACGGAATCCATCACCAAGACGCTTGAGATGATCCGCATGACAAGAGAGAAGCTCACGCAGGTGCAGGAGAGTGTCACAAGCATTACCGATGATTCCAAAAAGCTGGGACAGAATATCGGGGTAATTGACGGCGCTATGAAGGAAGTGGAAGCTTCCAACAGCGACATGGTGGAGAACATGAAGCAGATCTGCGATACCATGGAGGTCATGACGGAGTGCATCAACCAGTCCGACGAAGCGTCCCGCACGATGCTCAGCAAATACGAGGAGTCTTCCGTCAATGTGGATAAGATTGAGAGTGTGGTAGGAAAGCTCATGGAAGAACTCGGTAGCGGCGGATTCATGGGAATTGGCGATGCGCAGCCGGGAATGCATGTGGTGTTAGTCGCTAAGAACGGAGCACAGGCAGCCGGGACGGAGTTCCACGGGGAAGTGTTTGAGAGTCAGAGCGACGGAGTTCTGGTAAAGATCAAGCCGGAAGCCGGAAAAACGATTGAGATAAAGAAAAAAGACATTACATATGAACTGCAGATCTGTGTCAACAATGCACTGTATACATGGGAGGATGTCAGCGTATCCGCCGCTTCCAATGCGGGTGCCGACAGCTACCGGATTGCTGTGGCGACAAACCCGAAGGTCATCAACCGCAGAAAGTATCCGCGTATGCCGGTTGCCAATGCATGTACCGTGACGCTGAAAAAATCCGGCAAAGCTTACAACGGCAGGATGATCAATATCAGCGCAGGCGGTTTCGCATTCAGCGCACATCAGGAGGATTTCGCAAATGCGATCGGGCAGGATATTTTGCTGGAAATCCCGGACTTCCCGCTGGAGGAGGCACGGACGCTGGACGGACATATCATCCGCAGTACGGATAATGATGGTGAGTTCATTGTCGGATGCCGTATGCCGGAGGACAGCGAAGAGATCCAGGCTTATGTCAATAAAAATTACAGGGAATAGAGAGGAATTTGTGTGATGGAAACAGCAAAAATCAGCCAGTTATATGACTTAGGGGAGACGATTGCGGCGGAACTGTTTGCGGGACTGACCTATCCGTGGGAGGCTCTGCCGAAAATCAGCGGCTTTATAAAGAAGCTGGGACCGACGCTTGACCCGGAGGTCTATGAGCAGCGCGGCGAGAATATCTGGGTGGCGAAGAGTGCGACGGTTGCACCGACTGCTTTCTTAAATGGACCTTTAATTATTGATGAGGATGCGGAAATCAGACACTGCGCTTTTGTCAGGGGGAATGCCATCGTAGGAAAAGGCTCCGTGGTGGGCAATTCAACAGAATTGAAAAACGTTGTGATTTTTAATTCCGTGCAGGTTCCGCATTACAATTACGTGGGAGATTCGATTCTCGGTTACAAATCCCATATGGGTGCCGGCTCGATCACTTCCAATGTCAAGTCGGATAAGACGCTGGTGGTGGTAAAGGATCATGATGAGAAAATTGAAACAGGGTTAAAGAAATTCGGAGCAATGCTCGGCGACTATGTGGAAGTCGGCTGCAATTCCGTGCTGAATCCGGGAACCGTCATCGGAAGCCACACCAATGTTTATCCGCTTTCGAGCGTGCGTGGCGTGGTTCCGGCAAATTCGATTTACAAGAACCGCAGCGAGGTAGTGGAAAAGCGGTAGGACAACAGAAGAGGGACAGAGACAATGAAGAGAAGATGGGTGCAGGGAATGCTTCTTGCAGGAATGCTGATTTTGACAGGATGCGGCGCAAAGAACAGTTCACCTGTGGAGAACGGTAAAGATTATACATGGAACGACATTACAGTGATGCTTCCGGAAGACTGGGCGGACCGCTGTACGATCAAAGAGGATGAGAATGGATTTACCATCTATCAGACGGCTTCCTATGAGAAGATGGAAGGACTTGGCTACCTGTGTTCCTTTGAAAAAAGCGACGCATGGATGAATTACGGTGCGGGAGAGAACCTGATCGCCTACACGGAGGACGGAACGCTGTATTACCTGATGCAGCCGACGGATGTTGCGTGCGATACGGAGGATCAGACAATCGTGGAAGAGTACGGATCCATGATGGAGGAGGTCACGGCCATCGCATCAAGTGTGAAGATCGATGCGGATGACGTTCATTACGATGCCGATCAGTATGTCGTTCCGGTCGGCGCAATACTGCCGGTGACGGAGGAGAATCTGTCGGATCTGTCAGAGCAGGAACTCTATCTGGCGGCAAACGAGATTTATGCCAGACATGGAAAAACCTTTGATGACACCTACCTGCAGGCGCATTTTGATGCGTGCAGCTGGTATACGCCCGCCGGGGGAGCGACTGCAGGCGATGCGGGATTAAGTGAGATTGAGCAGGCGAATCTGAAACTGATCAAGGCAATGCAGACGGCATATGAAGCGGAACATATATATCCGAAATCCTATTCGGCAGGCGAGACCGCAGAGATCGCTCTTTTGGACAATGGAGTTCTTAACGAAGTCAGCTACACGGTAACCGGTAAGGGAGAGCAGACGGTCTGCACACTCACGATCGACGGAACGGCGTATGACCTTGCCGAGTACATTCAGATGCACGCGCCGGTTGCGGATGCGTTTTATGTGACAGACCTTGTGGAGAACATCGGAACACCGGAAGAGGATGATGGTCTGGAGATTGCCGTACTTGATGAAGGAACAGATGGCATCGGAACGACTCATTTTTTCAAATATGATGGAGATCTTTACTATCTGGGCGAGGTCGGAGGATTCCCGTTCCGGGACCGGAATGCCGGATTTAGCGGTTTTAACGGCCAGGGCGGTGTGATGGATCTGATCCGTTACGACAAGCCGGCAGACTGCATCCTGCAGGGGTATGCCTGGTACAACAGTTCGGAGAAGAAGATCGAGCATGCGGACGGCGGGCTTTATTCCTATTACGAGCCGTGTAAGCTGGAGCATAAGGGAGCACTGACCGTGTATTTTTCGATGGATGAGACATCAGCAGAAAAAACGATTGCGGCAGGGGAGGACATCTACTGTATCCGGTCGGACGGAGACGGTTGGATGTATGTGCGTGCAAAGGACGGAACAGAAGGATTTCTACATGTGGGAGACAACAGCTAAGAGCAGCTGTTTTGACAAAAGTGCATAAAATTTGCAGTACCCACTTGTGAAAATCAAGAAAATGTGAGAGAATGAATGCAGTATGTTAAATGTGTAACAATGTTTAACAACTCAGTTCTATTTATGCGAAAGGAGTCTTAAAATGATTTACACTAAGGAAGTTGAAAACATGTGCCCAGTCGCAAAGGGCGCAAAACATGAACCAGCTCCGATTCCGGAAGAAGGCAAGTGGGTTCATTCCAAAAAAATTGAAGATATTTCAGGCTTTACACACGGTGTAGGCTGGTGTGCACCTCAGCAGGGTGCCTGCAAGCTTTCCCTGAATGTGAAGAATGGTGTGATCGAAGAGGCATTAGTTGAGACCATCGGATGCTCCGGTATGACACATTCTGCAGCTATGGCAGCAGAGGTATTACAGGGTAAGACCATCCTTGAGGCACTCAATACAGACCTTGTCTGTGATGCCATCAATACAGCAATGAGAGAGTTATTCTTACAGATCGTTTACGGTCGTACACAGAGTGCTTTCTCTGATGATGGACTTGCAATCGGTGCCGGTCTTGAGGATTTAGGAAAAGGACTTCGTTCCCAGGTTGGTACCATGTACGCAACCAAGGAGAAGGGCGTTCGTTATCTGGAGATGGCTGAGGGCTATGTAACAGGTATCGCTCTTGACGAGAACAACGAGGTTATCGGATACCAGTTCGTTTCTCTTGGAAAAATGACTGACTTCATCAAAAAAGGCGATGATCCGAACACTGCTTGGGAGAAAGCAAAGGGACAGTACGGCCGTGTAGCAGATGCTGTTAAAATCATCGACCCGAGAGAAGAGTAGGAAAGGAGACGGACGAAAATGGCATTATTTGAAGGATATGAAAGAAGAATTGACCAGATCAACGCTGTATTAAACAGCTATGGTATCAGCTCCATCGAAGAGGCAGAGAAGATTACCAAAGATGCTGGTTTGAATGTATATGATCAGGTAAAGAAGATTCAGCCGATCTGTTTCGAGAACGCTTGCTGGGCTTACACAGTAGGTGCTGCAATCGCAATCAAGAAAGGATGCACAAAGGCTGCTGATGCTGCTGCAGCAATCGGTGAGGGTCTTCAGGCATTCTGTATCCCGGGTTCTGTTGCTGACCACAGAAAAGTAGGTCTTGGACATGGTAACCTTGGTAAGATGTTATTAGAGGAAGAGACCGAGTGCTTCTGCTTCCTGGCAGGTCACGAGTCTTTCGCAGCTGCTGAGGGTGCAATCGGTATCGCTGAGAAGGCAAACAAAGTACGTCAGAAACCTCTGCGCGTTATCTTAAACGGTCTTGGAAAAGACGCTGCACAGATCATCTCCCGTATCAATGGATTTACATTCGTTGAGACACAGTATGACTACAAGGCAGCAAAATTAAACGTTGTATACGAGAAGGCATACTCCAACGGACTTCGCGCTACTGTAAAGTGCTACGGTGCAGATGACGTTCAGGAAGGTGTTGCAATCATGCATCACGAGAACGTAGGTGTTTCCATCACCGGTAACTCTACGAACCCGACACGTTTCCAGCATCCGGTTGCAGGTACATACAAGAAAGAATGTATCGAGCAGGGTAAGAAATACTTTTCCGTTGCATCCGGCGGTGGTACAGGCCGTACCCTTCACCCGGACAACATGGCAGCAGGTCCTGCTTCCTACGGTATGACAGATACCATGGGACGTATGCACTCTGACGCACAGTTCGCAGGTTCCTCTTCCGTACCGGCTCACGTTGAGATGATGGGTCTGATCGGAATGGGTAACAACCCAATGGTAGGTGCTACAGTTGCTGTTGCAGTAAGTGTTGAGGAAGCTCACAAAGCTGGTAAGTTCTAAGTAGTATCGTATTTAATTGTAAAGCAGGGAATATACTTTAAGCGGTATGTTCCTTGCTTTTTATTCTATAAATTTCTTGATTTTCCAGTGAAGATCTTTCTCAAAGCTTTGAAAAAATCCCTTGCCAAACCGCGCACATTCGTGCTATGCTACTTTGCAACAGTGCAGTATTACATGGAGAGGAATGGAACGGTTATGCTAAAGATCATTGATGATTTTGTCTGGGGAGTTCCCCTGATCGTGCTGATCCTTGCGGTTGGCATATTTCTGACGATCCGTCTGCGGGGAATTCAGATCACGAAGCTGCCGCTTGCGGTCAGACACATTATTGCAAACGAAAAAGACGGCAAGGACGGAGAGGTGTCGAGTTTCGGCGCACTCTGCACGGCGCTGTCGGCAACGATCGGTACCGGTAATATCGTGGGAGTGGCGACGGCGGTCGTGGCAGGCGGACCGGGCGCCTTGTTCTGGATGTGGATTGCGGCGCTGTTTGGCACGGCGACCAAGTATGCGGAATGTCTTTTGGCGATCAAGTACCGCGTGGTGGAAGCGGATGGACATGTGGTCGGCGGTCCGTTTTACTATATTGAGAACGGTATGGGCAGAAAATTCCGCTGGCTGGGACAGATCTTCGCATTCTTCGGCGTGGGAGTCGGTCTGCTCGGCATCGGAACCTTTACGCAGATCAACGGAATTACCGGTGCGGTAAAGGGCTTTTTTGATCCGGAGACGGCATGTTCGGTGCATCTGTTTAGCAACACCTATTCGTGGAGCGTTGTGATATCCGGGCTGATACTGACCGTGTGCGTGGCACTCGTTATTATCGGAGGGATTAAGCGGATTTCCTCCGTGGCACAGGTGGTTGTGCCGTTTATGGCGCTTGTGTATGTGGTGACTGTGCTGATCATTCTGCTGACGCATTTGGGAGAGATTCCGGCAGCACTTGCCACCATAGTACAAAGCGCGTTTGGACTCCGTGCAGCGGCAGGAGGAACACTTGGCGCAATCCTTGTTGCGATGCAGAAGGGAATTGCGAGAGGTATTTTCTCCAACGAAGCGGGGCTTGGAAGTGCGCCGATCGCTGCAGCTACCGCGAAGACCGATGAGCCGGTGGCGCAGGGACTGGTATCCATGATGGGAACGGTGATCGATACGCTGATTATCTGTACGATGACCGGATTGTCCATCATCATCACGGATACGTGGAACATCGGTCTGGACGGGGTGGATGTCACGACAAGAGCGTTTCAGATCGGACTTCCGTTCCCGGAACGCGTCTCCTCGTTTTTACTGATGCTGTGTCTGGTGTTTTTTGCATTTACAACGATCCTTGGCTGGAATTATTACAGCGAGAAATGTCTGGAATATCTGGTGGGCAACCGTCCCGGGGTGTTAAAATGCTATCGCTGGCTGTATATTCTGGCGGTATTGATCGGACCGTTTATGACCGTGTCGGCAGTCTGGACGATTGCGGATATTTTTAACGGACTGATGGCGCTGCCGAATCTGATTGCACTGGTGGCGCTAAGCGGTGTGGTGGCAGCCGAGACGAAGCAGTATTTTGCAAAACAGAAGAATTTTTGATGGTTTTGCCAAAGGACAGAGTAAGTTGTTGGATACTCTGTCCTTTTTTCTGCTATAATAGAAAAAAAGGAGGGCGCAGATGGACGAAGCACACGTGTATATTGCAATTGATTTAAAGTCTTTCTATGCATCGGTAGAGTGCGTGGAACGTGGGCTGGATCCGCTTACGACCAACCTTGTGGTGGCAGACCCCGAGCGCACGGAAAAGACAATCTGTCTGGCGGTATCGCCTTCCCTGAAAGCCTATGGCATTCCGGGAAGAGCGAGGCTCTTTGAGGTCGTACAGAAAGTAAAAGAAGTGAATGCGGGGCATCCGAAAGAGCGGCTGACCTATCAGATCGCACCGCCGCGCATGGCGCTCTACATGGATTACAGCACCAGAATTTACAATCTCTATCTGCGTTATGTGGCGCCGGAGGATATTCATGTCTATTCTATCGACGAGGTGTTTATGGATGTCACGCATTATCTGGGGACATACCACATGACAGCGAGAGAACTTGCGGCGAAAATGATACAGGATGTCTTTGCTGAGACGGGCATCACGGCAACCGCCGGGATCGGAACCAATCTCTATCTGTGCAAAGTGGCGCTCGATATTGTGGCAAAACATGTAAAGCCGGATCGGAATGGTGTGCGCATTGCAAAACTGGACGAGATGAGTTACCGCAGACTGCTCTGGAATTACCGTCCGTTGACGGATTTCTGGCGGGTAGGACGGGGCTACCAGAAGAAGCTGGAGGAGAACGGTCTGTATACGATGGGAGACATTGCGCGCTGCTCGCTGGGAGGAGCCAGAGAGTTCCACAACGAGGAATTGTTATACCGGCTGTTCGGCATCAATGCGGAGCTACTCATCGACCATGCATGGGGCTGGGAGCCGGTGACGATGGAACAGATTAAGGCGTACAGACCGCAGGTGAACAGCATAAGTTCGGGGCAGGTACTGCATTGCCCCTACGACGCAAAGGGTGCGCGGCTGGTGGTGCAGGAGATGGCGGATGCGCTGGCGCTGGATCTGGTGGAACGGCGTCTTGTGACGGATCAGCTTGTGCTTACCGTCGGCTATGACATTGAAAATATTACAAACCCGGCACTTTATGCAGACTATCGCGGAGAGATTGTGGCGGACCGCTACGGGAGAAAGATTCCCAAGCATGCGCACGGTACGGTCAACCTGAAAACCAGAACCTCCTCTTCCCGTAAGATTATGGAGGCGGTGATGGGGCTGTATGACGACATTGTGAATCCAAAGCTTCTCGTGCGGAGAATCACGCTTGTGGGCAACCGGCTGGTGGAAGAAGCCCGCGCCGAGGCGGAAGAACAATACGAACAACTGGAGCTTTTTACAGATACAGGCGGACAGGAAGAGGAGAAAAAACAGGAAGAACTGCGGCTAAAAAAGGAGCGCAGCCTGCAGGAGGTGATGCTTTCCGTGAAGAAAAAGTACGGGAAAAACGCGATGCTTAAGGGCATGAATCTGCAGGAGGGCGCGACCGCGATGGAGCGGAACAGCCAGATTGGAGGGCATAAGGCATAATGGACTGGGAACATGCGGCAGAGGAACACAAATATGACGATATCCGGATGCTTGTGCATCACAGATCGCGCATGCATCCGCCGATGTCCCTGTGGGACCGGGCGGCGCAGTTCTCTCCGTTTGCTGCGTTGAGCGGACACGAGGACGCGATCCGCGAGACGGCACGCCTCACGACGGAGCGCATAGAACTTTCCGAGAGCCGCAAGGAGGAGCTAAATGAGCAGCTTGTCTGGCTGCGGGAGCACCCGGATGCGAGAGAGCGGGTGACGATGACCTATTTTTGTCCGGACGCGAAAAAAGCGGGCGGTGCCTATGTGACAGTTTCCGGAGTGGTGAAGAAGATAGACGAATACGAAAAGATGCTTTGGATGGAAGATGGAACCGTCATAGCAATTGAGGAACTGTCTGCGGTTGAGATACCGGGAATGAACCGATATGAGGAAGAATAGAAGGAGCAGCATGAAGATGGAGACACAAAGATACGTGTATGAGACACATATGCATACATCGGAGGCAAGCGCATGCGCCGGCAGCACGGGCACTCAGATGGCACGCGCCTACAAGGCGGCGGGCTACACCGGCATTATTGTAACGGATCACTTTTTTTACGGAAATACTTCGGTGGACCGTTCCCTGCCGTGGGAGGAGTGGGTACGGCGCTTCTGTCTCGGATATGAGCATGCAAAGGCAGAGGGGGACCGCATCGGGCTTACGGTATTCCTGGGATGGGAAGCATGTTATGAGGGGACGGAGTTTTTGGTATACGGACTGGATCGGGCATGGCTGCTTGCGCATCCGCAGATTAAGGATGCATCGATCGAAGAACAGTACGCGCTGGTACATGAGGGCGGCGGCATTATAAGCCATGCGCATCCGTTCCGGGAGGAGGATTACATTCCCGAAATCCGGCTGTTTCCGGAATATGTGGATGCGGTGGAGGGCGTCAATGCCATGCATTCGAGCAGGGCGAGCGACTGCCACAAGAACCCGCTGTTTAACGAGCGGGCTCTGGCCTATGGAAAAGAGCACAATCTGCCATTTACAGCGGGATCAGACCAGCACACCACGCATATGATCGGCGGCGGTATGGTCTTTCCCAGAAAACTAAAAGACGTCCATGACTTTACCCGCGCGGTGCTTGGCAGAGAGGCGGTGGAACTGTTGGACGGCTGCAAAAGCGAGTGATTACGAGCGGTTCTTTTCCCGGTATTCTTTGGGCGACATGCCTTTCTGCCGGTGAAAGGTTTTGGAAAAATAGAGACTGTTGTCAAACCCCAGCGAGTTTGCGATCGCGGTGATCGACAGGCTGGAGTGCTCCAGCAGATAGCACGCCTGCTTCATGCGGAAATCCGTCAGGTATTCCTTGGGGGAGCGCCCTAGGACAGCCTCAAACGAGCGGAACAGATGACTGCGGCTCACGCCGACATAGCCAGCAATATCCTCCACGGTGATGGCGTAGGAATAATTTGAGGAGATGTACTCAATGCTTTTTTGTACATAGCTGTTCGCGGAATTCTGGCTGCCGGCGTGCGTAGCACCGTGCATGAACAGGGCGAGCATGGTATAGAGACGTCCTGTCATCTCCACCGCGTGCTCGAATTCGTTGCCGCGTGCATCGTAGATGTGCAGAATCTGCCGGTGAATATCATTGCCGCGTGGGGTGTCCCGTATAAAAGGATTCTCAGGGGAGAAGTCCGTGGCCTTCAGGATCATGGAGGCGTCGCTTCCGGTAAAACCGACCCAGGCATACTCCCAGGGGTTCTGCTCATCCGCGCAGTAGACAACCTCGGTGTTCGGGTAGACCAAAAAAGTATCTCCGCCGGACAGATGGTAAGTCTGACCGGCGACGCGGTAGGTGCCTTTTCCGGAGATGATATAGTGGATCAGATAGTGATCGCGGATACCGGGTCCCCACTGGTAGAGGGCATCGCATTTCTGGAAGCCGACGTTGTAGACGGAGAGGGAAACCAGTTCTTTTTCGGTCACTTTATAGGAATTTTTGTAATGATGTGGCATAGAGCACACTCCTTGTCTTTCGGACGGTAAAATCCGGTTCATATAAGTTTATTATAAAAACAGAAAAGCCGAAAAGCAACATTATTACATATATTTCACACATTTTTGGCTATACATTTTACGGAGGATAGAGTAATATAATTTTCGTAAGGCAGATGGAACAATGAATCATAACGGGGAAAGGTGGAATCATTATGACAATTTTAGTAACAGGCGGAGCCGGATATATCGGCAGCCATACATGCGTAGAATTACAGAATGCCGGATATGACGTGGTAGTGCTGGACAATTTAAGCAATGCCTCCGAGAAGTCCCTGCAGCGCGTGGAGGCGCTGACAGGAAAGCCGGTAACCTTTTATAAAGGGGATATCTTAGACCGTGATATCTTAAATAAAATCTTTGCGGAGCACAAGATCGACTGCTGTATCCATTTTGCCGGATTAAAGGCAGTGGGTGAGTCCGTGGCAAAGCCTTGGGAGTATTACAACAATAACATTGCAGGTACGCTGACACTGGTGGATGTGATGCGTCAGAACGGCTGCAAGAATATCATTTTTTCCTCCTCAGCGACAGTATACGGCGATCCGGCGGAGATCCCGATCACGGAGAACTGCCCGAAGGGTCAGTGCACCAATCCGTACGGATGGACAAAGTCCATGTTAGAGCAGATCCTGACCGACATCCAGAAGGCAGATCCGGAGTGGAATGTGATTCTGCTTCGTTACTTTAACCCGATCGGCGCGCACAAGAGCGGCACGATGGGAGAGAATCCGAACGGTATCCCGAACAACCTTATGCCGTATGTAACACAGGTGGCTGTCGGAAAGTTAAAAGAACTCGGTGTATTCGGCAACGATTATGACACACCGGACGGTACCGGCGTGAGAGATTACATCCATGTGGTCGATCTTGCCATCGGACATGTGAAGGCACTCAAGAAGATTGAGGAGAAAGCGGGACTCTGCATCTACAATCTGGGTACCGGACACGGCTACAGCGTGCTTGACATCGTGAAGAATTTTGAGGCTGCAACAGGTGTGAAGATTCCTTATGTAATCAAGGCGAGAAGACCGGGCGATATTGCAACCTGCTACTGTGATCCGTCCAAGGCAAAGAACGAGCTTGGCTGGGAGGCACAGTATGGTATCCGTGAGATGTGTGAGGATTCCTGGAGATGGCAGAAGAACAATCCGAACGGATATGAAGATTAAGATGTGAAGCAGCGGACGGGGCTGCCACACGATATTGTATTTTAAATGGGATACGTTTTGCGATAAGAAAAGGAGACTATCGCGTTCCAGATGCAATCTGGGACAGCAATTCTAATCGTAAAATCCGGTATTTCTAACCATGCCGCGTCGAACATTCTGGATGATCTGTGTTTTTCCAAGTTTCGGACATTCCACAAGGTGTGTTCGTAATCCGCAGACAATTTTAGGACTTTTGTGTGTGCCCCTTGTTGGCACCAATGAACAAAACATAACCGCGCGAAGCCGATGTCTGAGCTGCCATCTGCCTTATTTTCAATAGCAGATGGCAGCGAGTTTCGGTTCACGCGGTTTTATATTGTCTGTGAAGCGGTGCCACTAGGGGCACCAGAAAGTCCGCT
>ERZ827524.148-NODE-148-length-99448-cov-7.090117_pt1 | contig 99448 bp, 95 predicted proteins | sample MGYA00519702_ERZ827524 | MGnify/ENA primary metagenome ERZ827524 (study PRJEB31778, sample SAMEA3449341) | human gut metagenome | biome: human gut; feature: human-associated habitat; material: faeces | place: United Kingdom | collected 2010/2012 ...
AGGTGATTTCAGTTTAGTAAACACAGAAACTGTGGATTGGACATTTGCCTTGAATACACATTATATATGTATATATGCTTTTGTGGATGCAAGTGATTTTTTTAGAGCAAAAATTGAATTTTATATAATATCTCGTGATTATTATCAGTTTTCAGAGGAACAATCTTTTAAAATGATTCCCGATAGTATAAATGGAGTATTTGTTGAATACGGTTGGGCACAGCCGTTTTATTCTCATGGTCTGATATATGGTGAAATGTCAGTTAACCTAATGACTGGATTGCGATCGTCATTTAAATTATATCATGATTATGGAGACATTTATTTAAAATATATAAAGTATGTTTAATGTTAAATTAATATTTCTTATTCTAAAAAGGTAAGCTATATGAATCATTATTTGAGGTGTTATAAGTTTGAAATAAACTATCTTCTCCTCCCCAACAAAAGGCATAGAAACAAAGACTACCGCATGGTAGCCGAAAAAACAGTATCAAAACAGATTAAGAAGTCGCAGGGGTGACGAGATACCCTTGACGTTGGAGAATAAAGATAGCCTCATCCACCGAAACGGTACGGTGTGTAGGTGGATTATTTGACCGAGTATAAAGATCGGGATTGTAAGGCTCATTCTTTTTGAGAATGTTGTAGATGGCAGTCAGTAACATTCTTGCAATCGCGATGATGGCTTTCTTGTGACCTCTGCGCTTTTTAATAGATAAATACCGATTGCGGATTTCGGGATTGCTCTTTTTGCGGATCGCGCAAAGAGCGCATTGAACAAGTAACGGCTTGATGTAGTCACCGGCACGACCGATGCGAGTGGTTTTCTTCTTGCCTGCACTCTCGTTGTTCTGCGGAGTAAGACCAGCCCATGAGCAGAGATGCTTCGAGGTTGGGAACACGGACAAATCCACACCGATCTCGGAAATGATTCCGATGGCAGCAAAGGTCTGGATACCCGGCACCGTAGAAACGAGATCGAACTGCGGAAGATACTTTTCCGCAACGGTAAGAATTAAAGATTCAACATTCAGTTTGCATAGTTCAAGACTATCCATGTGAGAACGGATAATACGAAGTTTTTCTGCTTGTTCGGGGCAAAATTCACCGTCTACGGCGGCAAGCAATTCTTCGTTGGTTGCTTTCATACCTTTGGTTCTGAACTCCGCCACATCGGTGATCTTATCGGAAGGGTTCTCTAACAATTGAGAGATGATGTTAGAAGAAGCTTTACCAAACACATCTGAAAAAACATCATCCAATTTGATGTTGGAAACGGTAAGACAGTTTTGTGCACGGTTCTTTTCACCGACAACAAAATTGGTGAGCTTTAGGCGGTAACGAACCAAGTCCCGAAGTTGACGGATATCCGCAGGAGGAATAAAACTCCCGGCGACAAGGTCGTGCTTGAAGATGTCAGCGATCCACTTGGCATCTCTTTTGTCCGTTTTCTTGCCCCGAATTGCTTTCACATACTTGGGGTGAGCAAGGACGATGTTGCAGGTGCGTTCCAGAATATTGTAAATGGGAATCCAATACTTCCCTGTAGATTCCATGCACACGTCCTTGCAGTTGTTTTCAGCCAACCAAACTGCACAGCGGCGTAAATCTCCGGTAAAGGTAGAGAACCGTTTGCGCTTGTAGGTTGTCACGCCATACTCATTGGTAGAAGCGATACAGGCAACAACAAAGGACTTGTGAATATCCATTCCACAGCAGACACGGTAAACAATTTTTAGCATAACACATCCCCTCGAAACAGTATTTGAGGAAACAGGCAGGGACTGGACGCTCATTGAAAGATTGAAGTAGTCCGTCTCTCCAAAGATAAGGTTACAGGGTGCAATGCCCTATTTATTGGTGCTTGAAAGAGCGTCCGGCACACATAAGCATTCAGTCCAACAAGCGTTGGGCCTACTCACCTCCACGTGCTCTGTAGTGTGCCTGTTTCCTCAAGTACATTCTAACAAATTACGACTGGCTGCGTTAGAGGTACCGGGTTTCATATTCCTTTGGTGCCTTGGAGCGCAGCGGAAAGGAATGGTCATAAGCATGAAAAAAATAGATTTTCACGTTCACATCAATAACCGGATACCGATAGACGACACGGTAAAATACTTTAACGATATGTGCAAACGCTTCGGGTACTGCGGAGTCGGGATTATGTCGATTATTGCCGGAAGCAGTTATGGAGACGACCCGGGCTGCAACGACCGAGCGCTTAAGCTTAAACAACTGATGCCCGGTTCATTTGCATTTGCAGCACTTGACCACAAACGTGATTTTATCAGTCAGACGCGGGAATATATGTTATCGGGCTTTGACGGAATTAAAATTTTAGAGGGAAAACCGTCCGTTTACAGATATTACGGTTACGGACTTGACTGTGAGCGGTTTGACCGCTTTTTTGAGTATGCACAAAAAGAGCAAATACCGATTATGCTTCATAACTGCGACCCCGAACAAAACTGGGATATTTCCCGCGCAGACGAACGCGCAAAAAAAAATGGGATGGTACTATGATGAAAGTATGCCGAGGCAGAAATATTTTTATCAGGTATTTGAAAAAATACTCTGCAAATATCCCAATCTCAGAATAGCTGCAGCTCACATGGGCTTTTACGCCAACAGACTTGACATTGCTTCAAGACTCCTTGAAAACTGCCCAAACATGTATTTTGATATCACGCCGGCACTTATTATATACTCTCAGCTCTCAGATAATAAAGATGCTCAGGAATTTTTCAGAAAGTATCAGGACAGGCTGATATACGGTACTGATGCCGACAACGGACTTTTCGGATTCGCACGCGAATACAACGATAAAAAAGTGCGCGTGATAACAGCGTTTTTAGAAAACAGCTCTCCCTGCTTGATTGACGGTATTCAAATTAATCCGATAGCCGCCGACAATTCGATTTTACAAAAAATATATGCTCAAAATGCTATTAACTTTTTGTCAAGATAAGTGTATCTCTAAGTGCAAATAATACGTGGAAATATCCTTTAATTTAAAAAATGCGCAGCCAATGGCTGCGCATGAAAAACACACGCTCTATGCTGCTGCACAAAACATCGGTACATCACATGGTATGTCCAAAGAGAGCATGCATTTTTACCAAATTCATAGACACACATGTGACGTAACCGTATAAAGTTTTGTGTAGCATATAAATTTTAACACAAAATTACATAAAAATCAATATTTTACAGATTTTAGTTAAAAATATTTTATAAACGATAATTTTTATCTAAAAAAACAAATAAAAAAAGACGGATTAACCGTCTTTTTTTACTTCCTTGCTTGGGGGAACAAGAAAAAATAATAAGGGGATTAGGATGTTTTGGGTATCTTGATTATATATTCAACAAACCCTTCCCGATCTAATAGCTCGGTTTGGGGCTTGATACCCGACTTTTTAATCAGGTTGACCGCCTTATTGATGGTATTAACAAATATACGCATATCTCCGACTTTACACACCCTCTGCGGTCTCTGTGGTGCTCCTTTTTGCAGTTCTTCTATGTACTGCTCGGTCTGAGAAACATTGAGTTTTTTCACTATGATATGATCAAGCGCGCAGAACAGCTGCTGCTTATCTCTCAGTCTGAGCAGCTCGCGTGCATGGCGCTCTGTAAGATTGTTAGCCATAATCATAACCTGCGCGGTCGGCGGAAGCTTTAACAGTCTCAGCTTATTTGAAACGGTTGACTGCTTTTTTCCAAGCCGCTGCGCAATCTGCGACTGAGTAAAACCGAATTCATTTATCAGCCGTTCGTAGCCGGCAGCCTCTTCAAAAAACGAAAGCTGCTCACGCTGAATATTTTCAATAAGCGATATCTCGGCACATTCCCGGCTGTCACGCTCTAAAATTATTGCGGGAATTTTTTTGATACCCGCAAGCTTTGAAGCGCGCAGTCTGCGCTCACCCGCAACAAGGCTGTATCCATCGTCGCTTTTCACTGCAAGCACAGGCTGCAAAACCCCATGCTCCTTAATCGACGCGGAAAGCTCGGACAGCGCCGCATCCGAAAAAACTTTGCGCGGCTGATATTTTGACGGCACTATCAAATCAATATCCAGCTCCGTCACCTGTTTATTTTCTGTCTTTGAAAATAAAAACGGCATTATTCTATCCTCGCTTCCGACAGGACATATGCTTGTCCTTCGCTTTGATAAAATAATACCATTTATTTACATTTTTGTCAATATATTTCGCTCGCTAAATAATCGGGTTTTTCGACATTGTTTTTGAGGAACGCGGATACATGGGATGTGTAGGCTTGATTTTCCTGATAACGACAAGCGTTCGCGTACCCATATTTTCCGGAAGTTCATACTGCAAAACATCCTCAAGTTCACCTGATAATTTGGAAATTGCAGGCATGGCGGCATCGATTTCATCTTTATCCGGCAGACCCTTATACGCCAAAAATACGCCGCCCGGCTTAACAAACGGCATACAGTACTCACAAAGCAAATTCAATGAGGCAACCGCGCGGGAAACCGCAACGTCAAAGCTGTCGCGAAGCTGCGTCATCCGTCCCGCCTCCTCGGCACGGGCATGAAGAGTAGCTATATTTTCAAGACCGAGCATTGAATGAGCATTATCAAGAAAGACAAGACGTTTTTTGAGAGAGTCAAGCTGAATCATATTCAGACCGGGGCGTGCAAGTTTAATCGGCAGTGACGGAAAACCTCCGCCGCAGCCGATGTCAATAACACGTGAGCTCTGACCTATGTACCCGAATTTAAGAGGATAAAGCGAGTCAAAATAATGCTTTATCATTACCTCATGCGGCTCCTTTATTGCCGTAAGATTGAGTGTTTTTGATGTTGTCAGAAAAAAGTCAGTAAATTCAAGCAACTTTTCTCTAAAATCCCGGTCATATACAATTCCGTTTGAATTTAGCAATAACATTAAACTGTCTATTTCATTTTTCACGATTTTCACGCTCCGTCTGCTCAAGATATATCATTAAAACGGTTATATCAGCAGGACTTACACCCGAAATACGCCCTGCGGCACCAAGACTTCGCGGACGCATTGTCTGCAGCTTCTGCTGTGCCTCGATACGCAGACCTTTTATTGCTGTATAATCAATATCCTGCGGCAGCAGTTTGTTTTCCATGCGGGAAAACTCGCGTGCAGCTGCAAGCTGTTTTTCAATATATCCCTTGTATTTTATTGAAATTTCCACCTGCTCCGTAACACGCCTTGGCAAGGTGGGACGGTCAGGGTCGGCACAGGCAAGGTCGACATAGCTTATCTGCGGCCGTGCCAGCAAATCGCAAAGCTTTGCCCCGCTCACAAGGCGCGGCGTTCCCCGCAGTTCCAGCATCTGCTGAAGCTCATTGTTTTTGGGAGTTGCAGTAACGCTTTTCAGCCGAGCAAGCTCTTTTTCTATCATACAGCGCTTTTCAATAAAGCGGGAGTATCGACTGTCACTTATAAGCCCTATCTCATGACCCCTTTCGGTCAAGCGTAAATCGGCGTTATCCTGGCGCAAAATCAAACGATACTCACTGCGCGAGGTCATCATTCGATATGGCTCGGGCGTACCCTTGGTTGTCAGATCGTCAATCAGAGTGCCGATATACGAGCTTGCACGGTCAAGCACAAACGGAGGTTTCCCGAATATTTTGAGCGCGGCGTTTATACCGGCTACAAGACCCTGCGCCGCCGCCTCCTCGTAACCCGACGAGCCGTTAAATTGACCCGCGCCGTACAGCCCGCCTATTGTTTTGAACTCCAGCGTCGGAAAAAGCGCAAGCGGGTCAACGCAGTCATACTCGATAGCATAAGCCACGCGCATTATCTGTGCATTTTCCAAGCCTTTTATTGTCTTTATAAACTCCCGCTGCACAAACTCCGGAAGAGACGAGGACAGACCCTGAATATACATCTCCTGAGTATTAAGACCGCACGGTTCTATAAAAAGCTGATGCGCGGCTTTATCCGCAAAACGCATCACCTTATCCTCAATGCTCGGACAATATCGGGGTCCGACGCCCTTTATCATTCCGCTGTAAAGAGGCGAAAGACCGATATTTTTACGAATGACATTATGGGTATTTTCATTTGTATATGTAAGGTGACAAACCACCTTGTTTTCGCCGATGTTCTCATTTTCAAAGGAAAACGGGACTATCACATCATCGCCTTTTTGCTCCTCCAGTCCGTCAAAATTTATTGAACGGCGGTTGACACGCGCAGGAGTGCCGGTTTTAAAGCGGCGCAGCGGTACTCCGAGCTTTTCAAGACACTGCGACAGGCGGGTTGCGGCGAACATGCCGTCAGGACCGCTTTCATAGGACTTGTCCCCGATGATGACCCGACCGGCAAGATAGGTGCCGCTGGCTATAATAACAGCCTTTGCGCCGTACTGAGCGTCTAAATGTTTTCCGCCCCCGCTAACCGAGCCGTTTTGCGTCTGAATCTCCGTTATTTCCGCCTGTATAAGAGACAAATTTTCAGTACTTTCCAGCACATTTTTCATATACTGCGAATATGCGCGACGGTCAGACTGAACTCTAAGCGAGTGAACAGCCGGGCCTTTGCCGAGGTTAAGCATCCGGCTCTGCAAAAAGGTGGCGTCAGCCGCGCGCCCCATCTCACCTCCAAGTGCGTCTATCTCGCATACAAGATGTCCCTTTGCCGTACCCCCGATGGAAGGATTACACGGCATGTTGCCGACAGAGTCCAGATTTATAGTGAATACTGCGGTTTTACAGCCGAGCCGTGCCGCAGCCAGCCCCGCCTCAATGCCGGCGTGACCTGCGCCTATTACCGCAACATCAAAATCGTCAACATGATACATGATTTAAAACTCATCATTTCCTAAATCTTTTATCTGCAATTTCATTAAATTGCTTTATTATCTCAATTTCATGCGGATCATAAGGGCGCAGATTCGGTCTGAACAAATCATGCTGCCATTTGGTAAAATCATAATCCACTTGACATTCGGGATCATAATATTGCTCCCACATTACATCCCACGGCTCATTGGTCTGAGTTTTACCTACCACAAAGCCCCAGCACAAGTTGCCGATGCCTAGCATGTACATAAGGGGATAAATATCATACACATTATTATGGTTTATTCTGTGCAGCCATTCGGTGCAAATCATAGGTCTTCCATACATACGAAGCTGGTCTACTGTATTACAGAACTTAGGAAGCTTAGAATAACTGTGAAAGCTGATAATATCAGACAGCTCAAGTGCTCTCTCCTCTTCGGGCGAGCGCAGTTTATCGTTTAAAGGTGAACGCCACACGTCAGCTGTTACAGGCTGCTCCGGATCACATGCACGCACTGTTTCAAACATGGTTTCAAGAATCGGTATACTGTCTTGCCCCAGAGTGATTCCGGGCTCATTATATACGTTCCAGCATACTATGCGCTTATCATGGGCATATTTTGTGACCACGTTTTTTATCATTTCCCAGAACTTATCACGAAGGATCGGAGACTGAGCATAGTGGTACTCTTTCTTTTGCTTTTCCTCTTCGCTCAGAGGAAATCTACCCTGATGATAGCCGAGTGCATAATCCTGCTTTCCGATTTTTTTCGGTACAAAATCGGAAAATTCACCGCGAGGAAGATCCTCTTCAGAGGTCAGAACCGGCATTACATATTGACCATGTTTATCAGCAAGAGCTATGTATTTTTCAAGTATATCCATAAAAAACTCGGGTTCCCCAAGCCATGCCTCAAATATCAGCCATATTCTTATTGTATTGAATCCGATATCCTTTGCAAGCGCAAGCTCCCTATCGGCAGTCTCAAGATGCTTTTCACTGTCATAGCTCTGCCACATATCGAAACGATTTGCACAGTCACTGCCGATAAAATTACTTCCGCGAAGCCACGGGAGTGATTTATACCACTCATTTGCCTTTTCCTTTGACCATCTTTCTTTCATGAATACTGTTCTCCTTTTATTTTATATATGCTGCTTGCATGTCCACTCGGTGACATCTAAACGAATTACCAGGGTATTTTTAAGCATATCTTGTGAAAAATCATTTACATATTTACCGCAGTAATGTTTCATGATACATGAAAGACCGTGATTTTTTTCGGTATTGTCATCAACAAAGCTTACAATTCCGCTTCCTATTATACTCTGATACAAGAACGTACAATCACATGCGGATTCACCCTGCAGCAGTCTGTGCCCGGTGTCCATTTCAAAAGTCACTTTACTGTTTGCTTTTAAAATATCTATTTTTTTACCGATTTTTGCACTGTGAAAGTAAAGCGTTACGCTTGTGCTGCTCTCTTCAAAGCCAAAATTCACAGCAACGATATAAACCTCACTGCCGTCCCAAAGTCCAAGCCTGCAGCAATCACACTTTTGCATAATTTCAATCATTTTGTCAAAGTCTGTAACCTGTCTGTCTTTTCTTCTCATTAAGCCCCTCAAATCAAAGCCTACCGTTAAAACAGCGGCAGGCAATTCAGTCTTATAAATATTTTTGTAGGATTTAATGCAGTATACTTGCAAATCCGGACTAAATCATTTTTTAAATACATGAATGATCTTATTAATCTTCCCAATTATTTATTTTTTAATAAGGATTTTTACTCCGTCTTTAGTATCTTCCAGAATAACTCCCATTTTAGAAAGCTGATCACGTATTTGATCGGCTTTTGCAAAATCGCGGTTTTTGCGCGCCAGAGTACGCTGATCAACAAGCGCCTGTACATCAGCCGGGATTTCTGCCGGCATATCGTTTGTAAGAATATTGAGCACACCGCACAGCTGATTGAATTTATTCAAAAGTTCAGTATTGAACTGTGCGCTGCGTCCGCTTTCACTGTTCATTTTACGCGCAAAATCAAAGAGTACGGATACAGCGTCGGCGGTATTTAGATCGTCATCCATTTTTTCGCAGAATTTTGTTTTAAAAATATCGTACTCAGCAAGTGCCGCCTGCTCGTTTTCATCCATTTTCTGTGTTTTTGCGTTTTTTATTTCAAATTCAAGATTATTTTTTGCAGTATACAAACGTTCAAGTCCCGCCTTTGCGGCACTTAAAACGTCGGCGCTGTAATTTATGGGACTTCTGTAATGACTTGAAAGCATAAAAAACCGTATCGTCTCATACCCGTATACTTTTGCAGCCTCTCGCACGGTAAAGAAGTTTCCCAGAGATTTACTCATTTTTTTACTGTCAACATTGATATGTCCGTTATGCAGCCAATAATGAGCAAACTCGCAGCCGTTTGCCGCCTCTGACTGGGCGATCTCATTTTCGTGATGCGGGAAAATAAGATCGACACCGCCGCAGTGAATATCTATTGTTTTGCCCAAATATTTATTTGCCATAGCCGAGCACTCGATGTGCCAGCCGGGTCTGCCGCGGCCCCATGGCGAGTCCCAGGACGGCTCGCCCGGCTTTGCAGCTTTCCAGATTACAAAATCCAGCGGGTCTTCCTTACTGTCGTTTATCTCAATACGTGCGCCGCTCTCCAGCTGCTCAATAGGATAATGAGACAGCTTGCCGTAGCCGTCAAACTTTGCTGTCCTGTAAAAAACGTCACCGTTTTTTTCATATGCCATACCCTTGTCCACAAGTGTCTGTACAATTTTTATAATATCGCCGACACATTCGGTGGCGCGCGGGTGCACCGTTGCACGACCGACGCCGAGCTCTCCCGCGTCCTTATAATACTCCTCAATAAAACGATCGCCCAGCTCCTTGACGGTTATCCCGTCGGCGTTGGCGCGCTTTATCATTTTATCGTCAATGTCCGTAAAATTCTGTACAAACCGCACCTTTTTACCGCAAAACTCAAAGTACCTGCGCAGCACGTCAAAGGTTATAAACGGGCGTGCATTACCGATATGAAAATAGTCATAAACAGTCGGTCCGCATGCATAAATCGTAACCGTACCGGGTTTTATCTCATGAAATTCCTCTTTTTTGCGGGTTAATGTATTATAGAGCTTCATTTACTTTTCTCCTCAAGTTGTTTTTCAAGCTTGCGTATACGCGAATCCAACCGGCAAAGCTCCTGTGCCACAGGGTCGGGAATATGTACCTGATCCAACTCACATACCGGCTTGCCGCCGATACGCACAATCCTTGCCGGAACGCCGACCGCAGTGGAATCGTCGGGTATATCGCTCAGCACAACGGCACCCGCCGCAATTTTCACATTGTTGCCGATTTTTACAGGCCCCAAGACCTTAGCGCCGGCTCCGACCATAACATTGCTGCCGAGCGTCGGGTGGCGCTTGCCGGTCTCCTTGCCAGTGCCGCCCAACGTCACACCCTGATATATAACACAGTTATCGCCGATTTCGGTAGTCTCGCCTATTACGACGCCAGAACCGTGATCTATGAAAAAGCCTTTTCCGATTTTTGCCCCAGGATGAATTTCAATCCCCGTTTTAAACTTTGCCCGCTCGCTTATCATTCTTGCACGAAAGAACTTACCCTTATTATACAGCTTATGCGCGCGACGATAATAGCGCAGAGCACGAAACCCTTTATACAGCAAAAAAATCTCTATATCACTTCTTGCAGCAGGGTCGCGCTGTTTGATAAAATCTATTTCATATCTGTATTTACTGAACATATTTCCCCCGAATTATTTAGTAGGGTCTATAAAGTCCTTGTTCTGTTTAACATAAACAAGTCCGCTTATTACAGTCAGAACCGCACTGACCCACAAAACAATATCCGTGGCAACCGAATAGACTGTCTCAAGCTGTGCCGACGTTTCGGTCACACTCATAATATACTGTGCAGCCAGCACAAAAACAATGGCAAACATCTGGCTTACCGTCTTACACTTACCCCACATGTTTGCGGCGATAACCTTTCCTTTTCCGGAGGAAATAAGACGCAGGGACGTAATAAGAAACTCACGCAGCAGCACAATAAATGCAATCCACGTGATACCGTGACCGATTTGGAGTTCTATAAAGCCTAAAAATGCCGCGGTTGTCAGCATTTTATCTGCAAGCGGGTCAAGAAACTTTCCGAAATCCGTAATCAGATTATGCTTGCGCGCCATTTTACCGTCAATAAGGTCCGTAACAGACGCTGCGGCAAAAAGAATAAGCGCCACCAAAAAGTGATGATCAAATTCAATGAGCATAGCAGCCATAAAAAACGGCGTTGCGATTATTCTGGCAACTGTCAACTTATTAGGTGTATTCACTTTACTATCTCCCCGATTAATTCAAAATCCATACACTCGGTAATGCGCACGCGCACAATATCTCCCGAGCATATGATATTTTCACTGCTGAAAAATATTTTTCCGTCTATATCCGGCGCCTCCATATAGCTTCTGCCGAAATAACATTCTGCAAAACGATCAAAGCCCTCGCATATAACCTCAAGCGTCCTCCCGACAAGCGCTTCTGATTTTTCAAAAACAATCTGAGACTGCAAAAGCTCCACGGCTTCCGCGCGCTCTTTCTTAACATCGTCGGGCACTTCATGCTCCATATCGGCGGCAGGCGTTCCCGTCTCCGATGAAAATGCAAACACACCGAGTCTGTCAAATCGCGCACTCTTTAAAAATACACAGAGCTTTTCAAAGTCCGCATCCGTTTCACCGGGAAAACCGACCATAACAGTGGTACGAAGAATAACCCCAGGAATTTCCCGGCGAAGCTTTTGCACAAGCGAAAGAAGAAGTTCACTGTCTCCCGGACGGTTCATCGCCGATAGCACATCTTTTGACGCGTGCTGTATCGGCATTTCGATATATTTCACAATCTTATCCTGCGATTTTATCACGTCTATCAGCTCATCGGTTATTTTATCCGGATAGAGATACATTATCCTTATCCATTCGATGCCGTCAATCCCGCACAGCTCATTTAGAAGCTGCGGCAAAACACGCTTGCCGTAGATATCTTTGCCATAATTTGATGTATCCTGAGCAATAACGATAAGTTCCTTTGTGCCGTTTTGAGCCAGCGTTTTCGCCTCAGCAAGTATATTTTCCATCGGTCTTGAATGAAACGGACCGCGGATAAGCGGAATGGCGCAATAGCTGCACCTGTTGGAACAGCCGTCAGCTATTTTAAGATATGTAGAAAAGGGCGGACTTATTACAAAACGCTCACCCTCAAGCTGAATATTCGAAAGATCGTCAAAAAACATTACGCGCTCGTCCGAAAGCACTTTTTCCACAGCTTCGACAATGCGCTGAAAGCTGCCGACTCCCACAAAACCGTCCGCCTCAAAAAGCTCGTCCGCTATCTCTTGCTCATAACGCTGGGCAAGACAACCGCAGACAATAATTTTATCGATTTTTTTCTCTTTTTTAAGGGCTGCAACTTCAAAAAATATCTCCAGCGCCTCTTTTTTTGCATCCTCTATAAATCCACAGGTATTAATAACACAAACCTTTGATTTCTCCGGCTCGCCCGTTATATCAAATCCCGCATTTTTAACGGCTGCTATCATTATTTCGGTATTTATCTGGTTTTTTGCACAGCCCAGCGATATAAAGCTGACAGCCGTCTTGTCACTCATATATTTCCTCCTCGTCCGTCATTTCAGACAGGGACGATTTTATCATTTCATAGTCATGCCCGTACCGTATCAGCGCCGCAATCAGCCTTTGGATCTCTCGCGGGCTGGACATATCCCGCCTTAGCTTTCCGCGGGCAAGCGCTTTTATGCTTTCGGAAAAATCCGTTTTTAATCCGTCAAGCGCCGACTGCGCCGTTTCAAAATCAATCCCGCGCTGCCGCAATTCCTGCATAATCCGTCGCGGACCGTACAATTTATAATTTGCAAGACTGTCCGCAAGCGCCTCGGCATAACGCACATCATTCACAAAACCCATATCCCGCATTTTACCGACGCATTCTGCGGCGATACCATCATCAAACCCACAGCGGCACAGCTTTTGAAAAAGCTTTTGCTCACTCATGTCGCCGTAACTTAAATAGTTATACGCTTTGTTTTTTGCCCGTGACAGAGCTATGGAATGCTCAACCTGTATCAGCGCTTTTTCATTCAGCTCCATACCGACGCGCAGCTTTGCTTCAAGCGCCGCGTCCTCACTTACCGACATGATATACTCACCGTCGGCATACACATCGACCCTGCCCTTCTTATCGGGCGGCTGAATCAAGGCAGTTATTTTACTCAAAGTCATCTGCACTTACATCTATATCGGAAACCGGCTTTGACGCTGCTGTTTTGGCAGCCGCATTTTTATCGGCAGGCTTTTTAGTAGTTTCCTCTGAAGCCTGCGACTCACCCGCAAGCTTTTCACGAATGCGGCGTTCCACCTCATCGGCAATATCGGGATTATCGCGCAAAAACTGCTTTGCGTTTTCCTTACCCTGTCCGATGCGATTTTCACCGTAGGAAAACCATGTGCCGCTCTTTTTAATTATATCGAACTGAGCGCCCAAATCAACAAGCTCACCATAACGTGAAATTCCCTCACCGTACAAAATTTCAAAGCTTGCAACCTTAAACGGCGGCGCAACCTTATTTTTAACAATCTTACATTTAACATTATTACCTATTATTTCGGTGCCGTTTTTAATAGCCTCACCCTTGCGGATATCCATTCTTACAGAGGCATAAAATTTAAGTGCGCGACCGCCCGTTGTCGTTTCCGGGTTACCGTAAATAACGCCGACCTTATCGCGCAGCTGATTAATAAAAATTGCAACGCAGTTGCTCTTTGCAATAACGCCGGCAAGCTTACGAAGTGCCTGAGACATAAGCCTTGCCTGAAGTCCGACATGAGATGCACCCATGTCTCCCTCTATCTCGGTCTTGGGGACAAGCGCCGCAACCGAGTCCACCACCACCACATCAATGGCATTGGAGCGCACAAGCGCCTCGGTTATTTCAAGTGCCTGCTCGCCCGTGTCCGGCTGAGACACAAGCACATTGTCAACATCGACGCCCAAAGCCGAAGCATAAACAGGGTCAAGCGCGTGCTCCGCATCGATAAACGCGACCTCGCCTCCGAGCTTTTGAGCCTGAGCTATTATGTGCAGGGCAACTGTCGTCTTACCTGATGACTCCGGGCCGTAAATTTCAACGATTCGTCCTTTCGGCACACCGCCGATTCCGAGCGCCGCATCCAGCGCAAGAGACCCGGTAGGAATAGCGTCCACCTTCATCTTGGCGTTGTCGCCCAGCTTCATCACGGTACCCTCACCGTACTGCTTTTCAATCTGTGCGAGCGCCGTTTCAAGCGCCTTCTTCTTGTCAATCATTTATAACTTCCTCTTTCAACGATATTTATATAGAGTAATTATATAGTTTTTATATATTAATGTCAATAAAGGACACGGAAAATATAAGATTTCCGTTCCTCGTCAATTGCTATAATTAAAATAAGACGGGAATTCATAAATTTCCGTCTTAGATGATGTCAGATGAATAGGTAATAGTCTCTTTGTATGTTAATTTTGCGCCGTCTATCAGCATTCCGTTGCTTTGATTTTTCTTATCCGCACCCAAAAGCTCCAGCGTTTTTGTCTTTTCAACATCGTCCAAAATTTCTGTTCCTGCAGGCTCATACCTATCCGAATCGGCCTTACCGGTAAATGAAACTATGCAAACTATTGCCGTTAATATTAAGATTATACTCTATGACGCAGCTATCACCGCTGTCCTTTTCATTGCGATTTCTCCTTTCAAATACTGAAATAAAAAAAGCGCAAAAGCTCTCGGTAAACTTTTGCGCTTTAATAGGATAAGATAAGCCTGCTTGATAATAACATCAAAATAAAGCACAGGTTCCACTCTCGGTATAGTAGTCAATAAGACTTTCTATCGCCGAACGCGGCATCTGAACATAATCCGCCAGACAGCCGATGCACATAAACTCTTCGGCGCCGCGGTTTATCATTTTTTTATAAATAGGTATAGCGTCCGACTCCAGGGGCTTACCGCATTTAAAGCAGGTGCTCTCGTTTGCCATGACCTTTATTTTATATCCTCTATCTTGCAGCGGAAGATTTTACAGTCGTGTGCCTCTACCTGAACGTATACACTCTGCGGCAGGATACCGAAATCCTCGCCGTTTACGCAGTCGTAAGCACGCAGGCACTTGCCCGTGGTCTCAGGCAGACCCAAATCAAACAACTGAAGCGCCATGCCGCGCTTTTTATCGGAAAAGTTGAACACACCCAGCGCAATATCTCCGTTTGACAGCATTTTATACATCCAAAAATATTCGCGCGGTGTTTCCGGCGTTGAACCAAGATAATACGGGCTTCTTCCCTCGATATCCTGATTAATGGCAATCAGATCGCGGTTTGTAAGTATCTTTTTTGTCGCCTCGTTCATATTCCGTATATCGCAGCCTATCATCAAGGGAGAGTTCATCATACACCAAAATGCAAAATGTGTTCTGTAATCAAGGTCTGTACATGCCGAAATATCGGAATTTGCAATATGTTCGTTTGTGCTCTTGCCGTACATACCGACAACCAACATGTCGATATCGTTAAAACAGTATGTACCGCTGTGCGAAATTTTACAGATCTGCGACAGCGCAAGACTCTTTATAGACTGCCACGAATCACGGATATCACCTGTTGACCGGTACATATGGGCGCCGGTTGAACGAATCCACTTTTCACTTTCCTCCGCACCCCAGTTACATGCGGAAAACAGGATATCTCTCCCGCAGTTACGAAGTGCCATTGCCATGCGTCTGTAGAGAACATTCCCCGCTATTGCAGGCTTGAAACAGTTGTCATACTTTAAAAAGTCCACGCCCCACTCTGCAAAGGTAGCGGCATCAATAAATTCATGATCGAAAGAACCGGGATAACGCGCGCAGGTCAAAGGACCGTCACACGAATACATACCGAATTTAAGTCCCTTGGAATGAATATAGTCGGCAACAGCCTTGATACCCGACGGGAATTTTTCGGGGTCAGCCTGAAGCCTGCCGTTCTTGTCGCGCTCTCTGAGGCTCCAGCAGTCATCGATTACTATGTACTCATAACCGCAGTCGGCAAGTCCGCTTTCCACCATTGCGTCAGCAGATTGTTTAACTACCTGCTCATTGATTTCCTCCGTAAAGGTGTTCCATGAATTCCAGCCCATCGGCGGAGTAAGTCCGAGATACTTATTATCCATATTATTTCCCTTTTCTGCTGCTTTGCAGCCGATAAAATTTGATTTAAGGTCATTATATAACCATATAGTTTCAATGTCAATAATTTATACAGACAAAACTGTACAAATACTCAAAGATATATTATAATGTTTTATCATATTATCGGAGAGCTAAAATGAAAAAATCGGAAATCAAAAAAATACTCTCAAAGCAGCCTGCGTCGAATATCAGTTTTTCTGATTTTGAAAGCGGCGTGCGAAATAAAATCTGTCTTGTAACCGGCGGAGGAGGATCTATCGGTTCTCAGCTTTGCCGCTTTATTGCAAAGTGCGCACCGAAAAAGCTGATAATTACCGATATATACGAAAACGGCGCCTACGACCTACAACAGGAGCTGAAAATGAAATACGGCAGCAGACTGCCGATTGTGATTGAAATAGCATCGGTTAGGGACAGGCTCAAAACAGATGTAATATTTGCGCGCCACAGACCGCAGCTTGTATTTCACACCGCTGCGCATAAGCATGTGCCGCTGATGGAAAACGCGCCTGAGGAAGCGGTCAAAAATAACGTACGCGGTACCTTTGACACCGCAGAGAGCGCCGCAAAACACGGAGCGGAAAAATTTCTGCTCGTTTCTACAGACAAAGCGGTAAATCCGACAAGCGTAATGGGCGCTACAAAGCTTTGCTGCGAAATGATAATGAAACTGTTTTCGGAAAAATATCAAAGCACGGCATTCATTACACTTAGGTGTGCAAATGTAATAGGTTCAAGCGGGTCGGTTATTCCGCTTTTTGAAAAACAATTGAAAAACGGCGGTCCCATTACTGTAACACATCCTGAAATCACGCGGTATTTTATCTCTGTGACCGAGGCGGCGGCGTTTGCACTTCGTGCTGCGGCAGAGGCAAAAACCGGTCAGGTGTGCATACCGTGTACGGACAGTCCTGTTAAAATTTCACAGATTGCGCATGAAATGGCAAGAAAATATAATATACGCGCACATAAAACAAATCAGCACCCGGTCGAAATAGAATACACCGGGTTACGTCCGGGGGAAAAGCTGCACGAGGAACTTTTTAACAAAGCTGAAAACCCGATACTGTCTGATGATAAAAAAGTATTCTACGCCGAGCTATGCGAAGCAGCGGACGGCTTTGATGAAAAGCTTGTTGCGCTTTTTAAAGCCGCAGAACAAAACGACGGTAAACAAGTCATTCAGATCATGAAAAAAATCTGCCCGTCGTTTTCGACAAAATGAGATATGATATAAAATAAAAGCCGACTGTAAAAAAGTCGGCTTTTATTTTCTCAATTTTTTCAGTCGAGCACGGTATACCCGGCATGTTCGACAGCATCGATAAGGTCGGACTGAGCAACCTCTTTTGTCATTGAAATAACGGCGGTGCCCGCCTTATGACTTACGGTAGCCGACTGTACACCCGGCACAGTCTCAAGCGCCTCCTTAACGTGTGCTTCGCACTTGGGGCACATCATACCCTGAATTTTCAGTGTTTTTTCCATGGTTTTTATCTCCTTTTTTATTGTTATATTATTATCGGTTTTATCCGATTTATACGCTTTAAAAAGATTGAGACGCAGCGCATTGCCTACAACGCACACGCTTGATAGACTCATCGCCGCCGCCGCAAACATGGGATTGAGAGTCCAGCCGAAAATCGGTATCCAGACACCTGCTGCCAGCGGAATTCCTATAACATTATAAATAAATGCCCAAAACAGATTTTCATGAATATTGCGAAGTGTGGCTCTACCGAGCATAAGCGCGTTTACAGCGTCGGTAAGCGAGCTGTTCATGAGAACAATATCCGCAGCGTCAATGGCAATGTCCGTACCCGCGCCTATCGCAATTCCCACATCCGCGCGGGTAAGGGCGGGAGCGTCGTTTATTCCGTCTCCGACCATTGCAACACCGCTGTTTTTATTGTGTCCGGAAAGTCTGCGTATAACGCTTTCCTTTTCGTTCGGCATAACTCCCGCCATAACCTCGTCTACGCCGGCAAGCGCACCTATCGCTCTTGCCGTACGCTCGTTATCACCTGTCAGCATAACAGTATGAATACCCATTTTCTTTAAACGAGAAATTGCCGCCGCACTGTCCGGCTTCACAGTGTCGGCTGCGGCAATAAAGCCCATGAGCTTATCTTTGCTCGCAAAAAAAAGCGGAGTTTTACCGTCATTTGCAAGCTCTGCGGCATAGAGCTTCATTTCCTTCGGTATCGCGGCAATACCGTCAATAAATTCCATGCTTCCTCCGGTTACAATGCTGCCGTTTATACTGCCGCGGAGTCCGCTTCCCGGAAGAATTTCAAAGTCAGTGATGTCATACGCTGATATACCAAGGGATTTGGCATAGCCGATAATAGCTTTTGCAAACGGATGCTCGCTTTGCTGTTCAAGAGAAAAAGCAAGAGACAAGAGTTCATCCTGTGATACACCGTCGGCAGCTATTACATCGGTTACAGACGGCTGACCGCGTGTTATGGTGCCGGTTTTGTCAAGCGCAACTGTTTTCACGCGCCCTGCGCCCTCAATAGCGGAAGCAGTTTTAAAAAGAATTCCATGCTTTGCGCCGACTCCGCTGCCTACCATAATCGCAACGGGAGTTGCAAGCCCCAGCGCACAGGGGCAGCTTATCACAAGCACTGAAACAGCGCGCGCAACAGCTGTACCTACACTCCCACCGGCAATAAGCCAAACTATCGCCGTCAGTGCCGCCACCGCCATAACAGCCGGCACGAAAATACCTGAAATACGGTCTGCTGCGCGCGCTATGGGCGCCTTGGATGATGCGGCGTCGCTTACCATACGTATTATCTGAGACAGAGTTGTATCCTCTCCTATTTTAGTTGCCCGGCAGCGTAAAAAGCCGGAACGGCTTACAGTCGCGGCACTTATTTTGTCTCCGACAGATTTATCCACAGGTACACTCTCGCCGGTCAGCGCCGACTCGTCCACCGCACTGCTTCCAGACAGCACCTCACCGTCAACTGGTATGCTCTCTCCCGGGCGCACAACAAATATGTCCCCGACGGCAACTTCTTCAATCGCTACTGTCTGCTCAACGCCTTCACGCTCTATAGTCGCCGTTTTGGGAGCAAGCTCCATAAGCGATTTAAGCGCATTTGTCGTTTTTCCTTTTGAACGCGCTTCAAGCATTTTTCCGACGGTGATAAGGGTGAGTATCATTGCCGCCGATTCAAAATAAAATTCATGCATATAGTGCATCGCGGCGTCCCCTGTCGCAAACGTCATTGCAAACAGGGCATAGGTACTGTAAATATAAGCCGCCGCCGAACCAATTGCCACAAGCGCATCCATATTGGGCGCGCCCCTAAAAAGGCTTTTAAATCCGCTGATAAAAAATTTCTGGTTGATAACCATAACTGCGGTTGTCAAAATCAGCTGCAAAATCCCCTGAGCCACAAGGTTTTGTGCCAGCGACTCGGGAAGGTACCACCCCCACATCATATGTCCCATGGAAATATACATTAAAATTATAAGAAGGACAACAGATGATATAAGTCTGCCTATCAGCACAGGGGTTTCCCTGTCGGCAAGCGCGCTTTCTTTAGCAGTTTTGATCTTTTTACCCTGAACCGCCGCACCGTAGCCTGCGCCGACTACTGCAGAAATCACCGCCTCGTCCGAAAAGTCACCCTCAACCGTCATGGAATTTGTAAGAAGGCTTACATCGCAGCCCGTAACGCCCCGGGTTTTCATTACAGCACGGGTAACTGCGGCAGAGCAGGCGGAACAGCTCATGCCGGTAACATCAAATTTTTTCACAAAACCACCTCTTCCTTTATCTGATAAGCTTTTGCAGCGTTTCAGTCAGCTCGTCCACCGTCTCGTATTTTCCGCTGCGGATATCTTCATAAACACAGGTACGAATATGATTTGACAGAAGTTCCCGCGAAAACGCGCTTAACGCCGACTGCACCGCCGAGGTCTGAATAAGTATATCCGGACAGTACGCATTATTTTCCACCATATTTTTTATTCCCCGTATCTGACCCTCCAAACGATTTAGGCGGTTTATAAGCCTACTGTATTCCTGCGGCGTTCGTATTTTGGTGCGTTTGCAGCAATCATGCTCCATAAAAAAACCTCTTTCTTTAAAGTTTATCCATTTTTTATATTATATACCCCGGTGGGGTATATTGCAACATAAAAATAATAATTTTTAAACACCGGTCTGACGCAATAAAAAAATATTGTATTTTATGATATATTCTGTTATAATATTTGCGGTTTTTATACCTTTTTACGGGGGAAAAATATGGGTAATATTACAGAGACTATAACAAATATAAACACCGTTATAAATGATTTTGTGTGGGTCAAAGTGGGATTTATACTACTTTTGGGCACCGGAATACTGCTGACATTATGTACCAAATTTTTTCAGCTGCGACATATCGTGCACTGGTGGAAAAATACAATAGGAAGCGTTTTCAAAAAGAACAGTTCATCCACCAAAAAAACGGACAAGCAGACAATTTCACAATTTCAGGCGCTGTGTACAGCGCTTGCGGCAACTATAGGCACAGGAAACATTGCGGGCGTTGCCGCCGCAATTGTCATCGGCGGACCCGGGGCTGTATTTTGGATGTGGATTGCCGCATTTTTCGGAATGATGACCAAATTTTCCGAAAACGTGCTGGGAATTTATTTTCGCCGTCGCAACAGCAAGGGCGAATGGTCTGGCGGCGCCATGTATTACCTTGAAGACGGGTTTGGTAAAAAGATAAAAAGCAGAGCTACCGGCAGGGTTTTAGGGATTGCATTTGCAATCTGCGCCATACTCGCGTCCTTTGGCATCGGCAACATGGGGCAGGTCAATAAAATAACGCTCAACATTCAATCCGCGTTTTTTGCAAATGTAGACGCGCCGCAGATAGGCGGTGTTTCCGTTATAAATATTATTATAGGCGTTGTGCTGATGGTTATTGCGGCTCTTATAATAATAGGCGGTCTCCAGCGCATTGCCGCCGTGGCAGAGCGGGTCGTGCCGTTAATGGCGGTTTTATACATTATCGGTGCGCTGATAGTATTTTTGACAAATATAACCCGGGTCGGAGCAATGTTTACATCAATCTTTAAATTTGCTTTCGGTATAAAGGCGGTAGGAGGCGCGGCGGTCGGCATCGCGTTTAAAGAGGTTGCAACACAGGGCTGCAAGCGCGGCATTTTTTCAAATGAGGCGGGTCTCGGCTCATCGGTTATGGTACACTCGGCGTCAAACGTAAAGGAGCCCGTAAGGCAGGGAATGTGGGGTATATTCGAGGTATTTTTCGACACCTTTGTGGTATGCACAATAACTGCCATAGTCGTTCTTTCCTCCGATTACATCGACCTTGAAACAGGACTGGCAGTAAGCGGTGTAAACGATGCCACGCTTGTTGCCCAAACTTTCGGGAATGCATTCGGCAAGGGAGGCGAAATTTTTATTGCGCTTGCAATGCTTCTGTTTGCATTCACCACCGTGCTCGGCTGGTCGCAGTACGGCACAAAGGCTGTGGAGTATCTGTTCGGTGAAAAGGCAGTTCCCGTATACAGGGTAATATTTGTTCTAATGATAATTTCCGGTGCGGTCATGACCTCATCTCTTGCGTGGGACATCTCAGACACCTTTAACGGAATGATGATGATTCCGAACCTTATAGGCGTACTGTTCCTGTTCCCGCTTGTCATGAAGATTACCAAAAACTATGTAGAACGTAAAATACGCGGAAAAGATATTGAGCCGATACTTTCATATGATAAAAATATTCAAAAAGAAACAGCTGAATCCATAAAGAACGGCGAAGAATAATAAAAAGGCTCCCTATAATAAGGAAACTGTCGAGACGGCGTTCAGCATAGCCGACGCCGGCGAGACTGAAAAATAAAAACACTGCACCGCAGTAAACTTACAAGGCTCCCCTTTTTAGGGGAGCCTTGGTTTGTATACAATAAGACATTTTTCATTCAATTGATTTTTATACTCTCCATAACGGCCTGCGACTCTCTGTCAATAATTCTCAGCTCGCGCTTCTTACCGGTTATTTTTGCCTTCTCATAAAAAACCATTCCGAAATCATCTACGTAAAAATCATTGAAGGGCATCGCGTCTCTTTCAAAAACGCCTTTTCACCGTTCATCCCAAGCACATCGCCGAGGTCGCTGATTGACGGAGTAAGCTGTTTATCATCAGCAACAACCAGAAAATTCAAACACTCCGAGCCGATTTCTGTATCAAACAGGACAAAGACCGCATTTTCAAAGGCGCAAATCTTTTTCAGAGTTGTTTTTTGCCCTTTGTATCAAGCGATGATACGTCAACCTTTCCGGCATCGTTCATTATAACCGAAATACTGCATGAGGCCATCAGCAGCACACACATCAATGCTATAATAATAATTGAAAATACTTTTTTCATATATTTCACCTCATACGGGTATTTAATCCTGTTTTGAGAGCTTTCGGTGAAATATTTTCTATATAATCGTTTCATTACAATGTTAATGCTTATTCTCGCCAGAGCACCGCAGCGCCCGCCTCCAGCGATTTTTTCACGTCAAGTATACGCTGGTTTTCCGAGCCGCGAAAACGCAGCGATATATTGCGTCTGTCCTTCATGTACCGCCCGTCAACCAGCACATCCAAAAGCGAAAGTATCTGCGCCGAGTGCTCCGTTCGGGCGCGGCACGGACCTTTACCCGTCAGTTCTTCAAACGTAAAGCCGCTGTAACACCAGACATCCTTATTGGGAAGCTCACGCCGCACGCGCCGCAAAATTTCCAGCACCCGCGGCTGATTTTCCGGCTCCAGCGGTTCGCCGCCAATGAGCGTAAGTCCGCGGATATAGCTTTTTGACAGCGCGCCGACAAGCTCGTCTTCCACCGCCGGAGTAAATTCATGACCATAGCAAAAATCCCACGTCATAGAATTAAAACAATCCTCGCAGTGATGTCGGCAGCCCGAAACAAACAACGACACACGCACGCCTACGCCGTTGGCAATATCGCATTTTTTAATTTCACCGTAATTCATAATATTTCTCCGAAAAACGCCCGTCAAAATTGACGGGCGTTTTAATTTTGTTGGACTTAGAAATCAAAGATGAAGTACCCGTTCCTTTATTTCCTGTGTTCTGCCCTGATTCCAAAACTGCGTGCCTATATAGCCGCAGGTACGGCGGGCAACGTTCATTTTAGACTGATCACGGTTTTTACAGTTGGGACACTCCCAAATAAGCTTCTTATCCTCTTCAATAATCTGTATCTCTCCGTCATAGCCGCACACCTGACAAAAATCGCTCTTGGTGTTAAGCTCTGCGTACATGATATTATCGTAAATAAATTTCATAACCTGCATCACAGCCTCGATATTATCGTTCATGTTGGGTACCTCAACATACGATATGGCACCGCCCGGTGACAGCGCCTGGAACTTTGCCTCCAGCGCAAGCTTTTCAAAAGCGTCGATAGGCTCTGTAACATGTATATGATAGCTGTTTGTAATATAAGTTTTATCGGTAACTCCCTTTACAATTCCAAACCGTTTTTGCAGACATTTTGCAAACTTGTAAGTCGTACTCTCAAGCGGCGTGCCGTACAGACTGTAATCAATATTTTCCTCTGCCTTCCACTTTGCGGTATACTCATTGAGCTTACGCATGATTTCAAGCCCAAGCTGCTCGCCCTCTTCCTCGGTGAGCTTTTTGCCTATCAGGCTGTAAACACACTCCCAAAGTCCGGCATATCCAAGCGACAGCGTGGAATAGCCGCCGTGCAGATATTTATCGATAGTTTCGCCGCTTTTCAGCCGCAAAAGCGCACCGTGCTGCCAAAGTATCGGCGCCGCGTCGGATAAAGTGCCCGTCAGCCGCTCATGCCTGTACTGAAGCGCGCGGTGGCAAAGCTCCATACGCTCATCAAAAATCTGCCAAAAGCGGTCCATATCCTTGTCCGCCGACAGACCTATATCAACAAGGTTTACGGTGACAACGCCCTGATTGAAGCGTCCGTAATATTTAGGCTTGCCGTTTTCATCCACATACGGGGTTAAAAAGCTGCGGCAGCCCATACAGGTATAACAGTTCCCGTTTCCGTTTTTATCAATTTTATTCCGAAGCATTATTTTCTCGGAAATATAATCGGGAACCATACGCTTTGCCGTACACTTGGCAGCAAGAAGGGTAAGATAATAATATTTACTGTCAGGCTCAACGTTGTCGTCCTCCAGCACATAGATGAGCTTGGGAAACGCGGGCGTTATCCACACGCCGCGCTCATTTTTAACGCCCTGGCAGCGCTGATTGAGCGTCTCCTCGATTATCATGGCAAGGTCAGCCTTTTCCTGCTCGCTGCGCGCCTCATTGAGATACATAAAAACTGTGACAAAGGGCGCCTGTCCGTTTGTGGTCATAAGAGTTACTACCTGATACTGAATCGTCTGAACGCCGCGGCGAATCTCATCGCGAAGTCTATTCTCCACAATCTTTTTTATAGCGCTGTCGCTCACCTCAACGCCTGCGCCCTCAAACTCCTCGCGCACCTCTTTTGTTATTTTTTTCCTACTTATATCGACAAAGGGAGCAAGATGAGTAAGGCTTATTGACTGTCCTCCGTACTGACTGGATGCAACCTGCGCAATTATCTGTGTTGCGATATTGCAGGCAGTAGAAAAAGAGTGCGGCTTTTCAATCAGCGTACCGCTGATGACAGTCCCGTTTTGGAGCATATCCTCAAGGTTTACAAGGTCACAATTGTGCATATGCTGCGCAAAATAATCCGCATCGTGAAAATGGATAATACCCTCGTCGTGCGCCGAAACTATATCCTGAGGCAAAAGTATCCTGCGGGTAATATCCTTGCTCACCTCACCCGCCATATAGTCGCGCTGTACACTGTTGACAGTGGGGTTTTTATTGGAATTTTCCTGCTTTACCTCTTCATTATTACACTCAATAAGCGACAGAATCTGATTATCCGTCGTATTAGACTTGCGCACCAGCTCACGGGTGTAGCGATAGGTAATATATCTGCGAGCAACGGAAAAAGCACGCTGATTCATGATCTGATCCTCAACCATATCCTGAATTTCCTCAACGCTGAGCGAGCGGTTCATATTCAGCGCAGCACTCTCCACGTCCTCCGCGATACGCTTTATTTGTATTTCACTCATACGTTCGCTCGGAATAACGCTTTCATTTGCCTTGCTAACCGCAATTTCAATTTTCCGCCTGTCAAACGGCACCTCTGTACCGCTTCTTTTTATTATCTTCATGTCGCCCTCCGGGATTTCTATATATTGTATTTTTCAAAAGCATAAATAGGATACCACACTAAATATTGTATGTCAATAGGCATTTCGCATAATATATATTGTGTTTTTTGGTGGTTTTGTCAAAATAGCAAGCCGCCGCGCTTAAAAGCGCATATGTTTTTGAGCTAAATTGCGACAATATACTGTTGAATTTATTATCTCAATTTGTTACAATATTAATATTAAGCAAAACGGAGGCTGTCATGAAATATGATATTTTAGGCGTGATGGTTGACAACGCCACAATGGACGAGGCGGTGAGCGCCGTTTCCCGGTATTTAGGAAGCAAAGAAGCTCACATGGTAGTTACGCCGAACGCCGAAATTCTGCTCATGTGTGAAAACGACCGCGAGCTTTTAGACGCGATATCCAAAGCATCGTTTGTATCTGCAGACGGCGTGGGAGTTTTAAAAGCGGCAAAAATCCTCAAAACTCCGCTGAAGGAAAAGGTTGCGGGATGCGACCTGGGCTTTAATCTCCTGAAAGAAGCGGCAAAGGGCGGATACGGAGTATTCCTTTTCGGCGCAAAGCCGGGCGTGGCGGAAACTGCCGCAGCAAAGCTGTGCGAGCAGGTTCCGGGGCTTATAATTTCCGGTACGCGCGACGGATATTTCAAGCCCGAGGATGATGACGAAATAGTGCGTCAGATAAACGAAAGCGGCGCGGATATTCTCTGGGTATGCCTTGGCGCACCAAAGCAGGAAAAATGGATGGCAAAAAACAAGGACAAGCTGCATGTCAGCGTAATGCTTGGATTAGGCGGCAGTCTCGACGTATACGCCGGGAATGTAAAGCGCGCTCCGAAAATAATGATAAAATGCAAGGCGGAATGGCTGTACCGGCTTATAAAAGAGCCGTGGCGCTTTTCTCGCATGATAAAAATACCGCGGGTTGTAAAGCTCGCAAAATCAGAGCTCAAGAGGAGACAGAACGATGCCTGAACTTAAAGTGACACTTTTGACATACACGCCCGAGCCGCAAAAAATAATGGCGGCGGCGGCAAAGCTGTGCTATGCCCGCGCGGACATAGATACGGTAATGGAGGGACTTACTCCCGAAAAAACCGAAGGATTTATAGACATGCTGTCAGGGCTGGGACACGAAAGTCCCATGGAACATATGAATTTCACTTTCGGGATAGAGAACGTATCCCGCTCGCTGCTGGCGCAGATCACACGCCATCGCCACGCCTCATTCAGCGTACAGAGCCAGCGGTATGTAAAGGAACTGAATTTTGAATTTATAACCCCGCCGCAGATTGCCCAGAACGCAGAGGCAAAGCAGCTTTATCTTAAAACGATGAAAGATATCGCAGCCTCATACAACAGTCTTGCCGACATGCTGAAAAAAGCCAACATAGAAAACGGCATGGAGGAGCGTGCGGCAGAAAAAAAGGCGATTGAAGACGCGCGATATGTGCTTCCCAACGCCTGTACCACTAAAATGATTGTCACAATGAACGCCCGCTCGCTCATGAACTTTTTCAAACTGCGCTGCTGCAACCGCGCGCAGTGGGAAATCCGCCAGCTTGCGTGCAAAATGCTTGAGCTTGTAAAAAACGTTGCGCCCAACGTCTTTTCCGACGCCGGTCCCGCCTGTGTGCGCGGCGGGTGTTCTGAGGGTAAAATGAGCTGCGGCAAAGCGGATGAGGTCCGCCTAAAATTCAAAAAGTCAGGTTTCTGATATGCCGCTGATAGTAATCGAAGGATTGGACGGCAGCGGAAAGGCGACAAGCGCGTCGCTGCTGAAAAAGCGACTGACAGACGAGGGAAAGGAGACGTTAAAGATATCCTTCCCCGATTATGACAGCGAGTCATCCGCACTTGTAAGAATGTATCTTTCGGGAAAATTCGGGGATAAGCCTCAAGACGTCAATGCCTACGCCGCGTCTGCATTCTATGCTGTGGACAGATATGCAAGCTATAAATCAAGCTGGGGCAAAAAGCTTACTCGCGGAGCGTGGGTAATTGCCGACCGCTACACCACCTCAAACGCCGTGCATCAGGCATCAAAGCTAAACGGCAGTGAGCGCGACGCATATCTTGACTGGCTGTATGACTTTGAATTTGACAAACTGGGGCTGCCCCGCCCCGACTGCGTCATATATCTGGATGTACCGCCCGAAATTTCACAAAAACTGATGGCAGGACGTTACAATGGCGACAATTCGAAAAAGGACATTCACGAAAAAGACGTACATTATCTTGAAAAAAGCCGCGCAGCGGCGCTATATGCCGCAAAAAGACTCGGCTGGTTCATAATCAAACCGTGCAAAAACGGACAGATGCTGCCGCCTGACGCGGTTTTAGAGCTTATATACAACAAAATAAAGGATTTTTATGGAGACAGACTTACACAAAATAACACTTGATGACAAAATGGCAGCTGATAATATTTTAAAGAATTCGGACAGACGATTTTGCGAATATACCTTCGGCAACATGTACTGCTGGGGCGTATCGGCTGGTTTGGAGCTTTGTATTTCCGACGGGACACTGATTTTCGGCTATCCCAAAACAGAGCGGTTTTACATGCCGGTAGCAAATGATACGGAGAAAACAGCGGCTGCCGTAAACAAGCTTATAGGTAATTACAAAAGGCTTACTATTATGTCAATTTCCGCACAGGACAAGTCACTCTTAGAGCAAAAATTCAACGGAGTATTTGAATTTTCAGAAGACACGCGGTATTTTGATTATATTTACGAATCGGAAAAGCTGCGATCACTAAGCGGCAAAAAGCTCTCGGCAAAAAGAAATCACATAAACGCTTTTTTATCTGACGGCGAATGGAGAATCGAAAAAATCACGCAGGACAACAAAGAGCAGCTTTTTACGTTCAACAGACAATGGTGCAGGGATCTGTGCGGGCACATGTCCGGTTCTCTGAGAAACGAGATGTGCGCCGTGGAACTTGGAATTAAAAACTTTGACACACTTGGCTTTTGCGGCATTATGCTATACAAAGACGATACGCTTGTCGCTTACAGCTACGGCGAGCCGATAAACGGCGACACCTTCTGTGTTCACGTGGAAAAAGCTGACGCGGATGTGCGCGGCGCTTATCAGATGATAAACCGTGAATTTGCACGGAAATTTTGTACTGATTTTGAGTATATAAACCGCGAGGATGACGCGGGTGACGAAGGTTTGAGACGTGCAAAACAAAGCTACTATCCGACAGATAAAGGACTGAAATTCAAAGCGGTAGTAAAGGAGTAAAGAGTCGTGAAAAAAGTATATATTTATCTTGCCGAAGGATTTGAAGAGATAGAAGCGCTGGCTCCCGCCGATATCCTGCGCCGCGCGGGTGCACAGGTCACGCTTGTATCCATAAGTGAACATACAACAGTTACAGGTGCGCACGGCATTCGCATTATCGCCGACTGTACAATAGAATCCGCTCAAGATGACGCGGATATGATTGTACTTCCCGGCGGCTGTCCCGGCTATGAAAACCTTGCAAAGTGCAGCAGTCTTGAGAAGACAATAGAAAAAATGCTCTCAAGCAAAAAAACAGTCGCCGCCATTTGCGGTGCGCCCGCGGCGGTACTGGGTGAAAAAGGATTTTTGAAAGACCGCCGCGCCGTATGCTATCCCGGAATGGAAAACAAACTTTTCTGTAAAGAAACACCCGACGCCGGGGTATGCGTCGACGGGAACATAATAACCGCAAAAAGCGCGGGATATGCAGTTGATTTTGCCCTGACATTGGTTGAGCATCTGATTGGCAGCAGTCAAAAAGTCGAAGTCGAAAACGGAATAGTTTATCATGGCTGAACGAAAGAAACGGTTTGTATCAAATAAAATAGCCGCGCTGTTGTTTTCGGTTCTGACTCTGCTTCTGCTTCTTGATTTTCTGTCACCCTATCTTTTAAAAAACATCACAAACCTGCATAAAATAATAATATATGTTGTGATTTTTTTACTTCCGACAGACATTTACATTCGCGCAAACCGATACAAGCGGGCACAGATGCTGAAGCTTAAATTCGTCAAGGTAAAGTACCTGCCTTTTATTCTTCTGTTCGGGCTGTCAACATCGGTTATATGTGCATTGATAAATACGGGAATAGCGGCAATGGCCGACGGACTGTGGGACATACGAGCCGCTGCATCCACCGTCGGATTTGTCAGCGAAAATCCGTTTATAACCGCCCTTACAATGGTATTCATGCCGGCAATATGCGAGGAACTGCTGATTCGCGGTTTGGCACTGTCGGAATATGAAAAGTACGGCGTGTCAGTGTCGGTAATAATGACATCGCTCATATTTTCTCTATTTCACGGATCGCTTCTTACAATACCGTCTCTGTTTATTGCGGGTGTGTTCTACGCCGTACTGACGCATCTTTTTAAAAGCGTATATCCCGCTGTCATCTGCCACTGCATTAACAACGGACTTGCGATATATATAAGTCTTAACCGCGATTTTGTAAGCTATCTTTTGGGAGACGTGATTTTCGTTATAATTTTAGTAATTGTGTTGTTTGCGGTTTTATACCTGACACTGCGCCTTACGGAAAATGTAATTGACGATTTAGGTGATAAAAAACGCCTTAAAACCAACAGGCGTGCGCTTGTATACGGCGATCCGCTTAAAGCAGTGTTTATTTGGCTGTTTTTTGCAGTCAGTATCGCGGCGGCGGTGCTTAAAATCATATCTCTGTAAAAAAGGGTGCAGACTTTCGTCTGCACCCTGATATTTTTATGGGGTAACTATTTTTCCGTATAAAGCAGTTTTATTTACAATATCATTATACTCGGATTCTGTGATAAAACCGCTTTCCAGATTCGCCTTTGCGTTCTCAAGCTCCGTTTCCCTTACGTGGTTTTTATTTACCGCCACTTCTTTATTATATTGAAGCAAATAGCTTTTTAAGCTCTCGGCGGTAAAGCTCACATCCTTTGCTGTGACAGCTCCGTCAAGCCTTTTGTAGGTTTCATCCAAGACAATAGCGGCGGAGCTTTTTTCTGCAAATGAGCCTTGTGCGCCCGTCAGAGGAAACACGCCCTGATTTACGCCGGTGACGTAGTAATGTTCGTCCTCGGTGTTGTATTCATAATATCCTCCGGGATTATAAAGACAGAGGATATATTCCTTGTCTTTTTCAAACTTCGGATTATCATCGCATATTTCATTGCGTCCCGCAATAAGACCGCCTTCCAGGCGGACGGCAAGACGCTTTGTATCGGTGATCTCGCCGCGCAGAACCTCGATCTGAGTAAAATAATGATCTGTGAAATTCAGCTCGCTTCCGGAAACCGCGGACTGAATCCGAATGGGCTTGCTGTCGCCGCTGTATACAGCACGCGCGATTACGGACGAACTTTCAAGAATTTCATCCATGGAGAGCTTGGCTATCAGTCCCGAGGTGTGGCCTTCGAGCATGTTGTTTTTATCTTTGATAAGACTTTTACTCAATATCAGTGCCAAAAACAATATAAGAATAACCGAAAATACAGAAATCATTACTGCATATAATTTTTTATTCATTGTAAAACCTCCACGTTGATTTGGCTACGAATAAATTTTTCTGACAAGATTTATATCGTATGTATACAATTCTCTCCTCTCGGTATCCTTCGGTAAATTTGAAGCCATTACGGACGGTACGTCATCCTGATGACCCAATCCCAATACGTGTCCTATCTCATGTATAAAGGCTGACCGGATATCATGCCTGCCGCCGGTAAAATTGGTTAAGTTATGAGTAGATGATAAAGAATATATGACCGGATCCCATGGCAATTTACTATTCCAACGTGACGCGGCATATGAAAAGTGCTGTCTTGACAATTCGCTGAAACCGGAGTAGGGAACGAAATAAACATCCCCTTTTATTCTTTTGTATGCATTTGTATAAATAAACTTTATAAAACAATTGTAATCTCTTCCCAGTAATGTACATTTATATCAATAGTATATAATCAGCCAATAATTAAGTCAATATATTTTTATAATTCATCAAAATGCACAAACGACTTTTCTCTATATTGTATAAAAAGACGCCACGGAAAACTCCGTGGCGTCTTTTGCGTCAGATATTTATTTAATTATAGATTCGCCTGTCATTTCAGCCGGCTGCTTGAGTCCCAGCATTTTAAGCATTGTCGGCGCGATATCGCACAATCTGCCGCCGTCACGCAGCGTACAGGGATAATTCACAACCGTGAACGGAACCGGGTTTGTGGTGTGAGCCGTGAACGGTGAGCCGTCCGTTTCATACATCTTATCCGCGTTTCCGTGATCCGCCGTGATAATAGCGCTGCCGTCCATCTTTACAACAGACGCCATAACTTTACCGACGCATGTGTCAACCGCCTGAACAGCGGCCTTAGCCGCATCAAAAATACCGGTATGCCCTACCATATCACAGTTTGCAAAATTGAGTATCACAACGTCAAACTTACCGCTTTCGATATTCTCGCACGCCTTTGCCGCGACCTCAAATGCACTCATTTCAGGCTTTAGGTCATATGTCGCAACCTTGGGTGAGTTGACAAGCACGCGTTCTTCACCCTCATACACCGTCTCAACGCCGCCGTTGAAAAAGAACGTAACATGCGCGTATTTCTCTGTCTCGGCAATACGCAGCTGGGTCATACCCTCTTTCGACAGGTACTCGCCGAGAGTATTTTCAAGTGACTGAGGCTTAAACGCAATATGAACATTGGGCATTGACGCATCGTACTGCGTCATGCATACATAGTAAAGATTGATAAATCCTCTTTTACGCTCAAAACCCGAAAATTCAGGATCGACAAGCGTTCTTGTTATCTCTCTTGCACGGTCGGGACGAAAGTTGAAAAATATCACGCTGTCCTTTTCGTTTATCGTCGCGTTTTCAAGGCATACTGTCGGAACTACAAACTCATCCGTAATATTTTTACCCTCACTGTCAATCTGCTCATACGACTCGCGTACAGCGGCTACGGGGTCGGCATTTTTATTGCCCTCGCCGTAAACCATGGCAGCATATGCTTTTTCAACCCGTTCCCAGCGATTGTCACGGTCCATAGCGTAGTATCTGCCCATTACGGTAGCAACCTTACCGACACCGATTTCACTGCACTTACTCTCAAGCTCCTCAACAAAGTCCGCGCCTGAGGTCGGCGCTACATCGCGCCCGTCTAAAAACGCATGAATATAAACCTTTTCAAGTCCCGCGCGCTTGGCAAGCTCCAAAATCGCATAGAGGTGAGAATTGTGGCTGTGAACGCCGCCGTTTGACAAAAGTCCCATGATATGCAGCGCGGAGCCGTTCTCCTTTGCATTACCGACAGCACCGACAAGCGCCTCATTTTCAAAAAAATCGCCGTCCGAAATGCTCTTTGTAATACGGGTCAGCTCCTGATAAACAACACGACCCGCGCCGATATTGGTATGCCCTACCTCACTGTTGCCCATCTGACCGTCGGGAAGCCCGACATCCATACCGGAAGCGCCGATATAAGTAGTCGGGTTTTCCGCAAACAGCTTTGTAAGATTAGGAGTAGCAGCAGCCTTAATAGCGTTACCGTACTCGCTGTCATTTCTCCCAAAGCCGTCAAGAATACATAAAACCAATGGTTTCTTCATAAAAAAATTCCTTTTTTATATTTTTTCCGCCTGTCAAACGGAAAATTGCAAACTATTATTTTGCGGCGTTTACTATAACCGCAAAGTCCTGCGCCTTAAGAGACGCACCACCGATAAGACCGCCGTCAATATGCTCCTTGGAAAGAAGTCCGGCCGCATTTTTTGCGTTCATGGAACCGCCGTACTGAATAACGATGCTGTCTGCAACATCCTTACCGTAAACTTCGTCAATTACGTTTCTGATAGCGCCGTTTACCTCATTCGCCTGCTCGTCGGTCGCCGTCTTGCCGGTGCCGATTGCCCAAACAGGCTCGTATGCAATAACGGTATTCTTTGCGTCAGCCGCGCTGATGTCACGGAAAGCAACCTTAGTCTGCATGGCGACCGTCTCTACGGTGATGTTCTTCTCGCGCTGCTCCAGCGTCTCGCCGACGCAGACAATGGGGGTAAGACCCGATGCGATTGCAGCCTTGAGTCTTGCATTTACCGTATCGTCCGTTTCTCCGAAATACTGTCTTCTCTCGCTGTGACCGATGATAACGTACTCGGCGCCCGCAGCTTTCAGCATGTCGCCGCTGATTTCTCCCGTAAACGCACCGCTCTGTGCCCAGTGGATATTCTCAGCGCCTATTTTGATATTCGAGCCCTTTGCCGCCTCAACAGCCGCAGCAATATCAACAAACGGCACACAGAGAACAACCTCGCAGGAAGCATCCGCTACAAGCGGCTTCATCTCATTTATAAGCTCTTTTGTCTGGGCAGGGGTATTATTCATCTTCCAGTTGCCCGCAATTACATACTTTCTCATTTTACGATTCCTTTCAAAACTCAATTATTTATCCATAAGGCATGCGATACCGGGCAGTTCCTTACCCTCAAGAAATTCAAGAGACGCGCCGCCGCCGGTGGAAATGTGAGTCATTTTATCCGCAAAGCCGAGCTTTTCAACGGCAGCCGCAGAGTCACCGCCGCCGATTATCGATACGGCACCGCTTTCCGCAACGGCAGCTGCAACCGCCTCTGTTCCCGCTGCAAAGTTTTTCCACTCGGAAACGCCCATCGGTCCGTTCCATACAACGGTTCCGGCGCCCTCGATGGATTTTGCAAACAGCTCGCGGGTAACGGGACCGATATCAAGACCCATCCAGCCGTCCGGAATGGAATCCGAGTAAATCGTCATATGAGTTGTGTCTTCGCTGTAAGCTCTGCCTATCTCGTTATCAACGGGAATCATAAAGTTTACGCCCTTTTCACGCGCTTTTTCCATCATTTCCCTTGCAAGATCAAGCTTATCCTCTTCACAGATTGAAGTGCCTATATTATTGCCGTCCGCCTTGAAAAAGGTATAAGCCATACCGCCGCCGATAATAAGCGTGTCCACCTTGTCGATAAGGTTTGTGATAACGCCGATTTTATCGGAAACCTTAGCGCCGCCTAAGATTGCGACAAACGGACGGGCGGGGTCTGCAAGCGCCTTGCCCATAACGCCGATTTCCTGCTGAATCAGATAACCGCAGACTGCAGGCAGATAGTCGGCAACACCGGCGGTGGAAGCATGGGCACGGTGAGCCGCGCCGAACGCGTCGTTTACAAATACATCTGCCATGGAAGCAAGCTCCTTGGCAAACTCGGGATCGTTTTTCTTTTCACGCTTATCAAAACGTGTATTTTCAAGCAGCAGAACCTCACCGTCTTTTAAAGCGGCAGCCTTTGTCTTTGCATCATCGCCGATTATATCCTTAGCAAACTTAACATCAGCTCCCAAAAGCTCGGACAGACGCTTTGCAACGGGAGCCAGGGTGAATTTCTCGGCATCCTCCGGTTCGCCCTTGGGCTTGCCCATATGTGAACAAAGGATAACTTTTGCACCCTTGCCCATAAGATACTTAATAGTGGGCAACGCGGCAACAATCCTCTTTTCGCTGGTGATTTTGCCGTCCTTCATAGGCACGTTGAAATCACAGCGTGTAAGAACTCTTTTGCCGGATACTTCAATGTCTTCGATTGTTTTTTTGTTGTAGTTCATTGCAGTTCTCCTTATTTAAAATATTATTATTTACCAAATAGTTACTATACCATATAATTGCAGAAATTTCAATATTTTTATTATATTAAGTTTTTTAACAAAATTACGGTAGATATTTACAAAGATATATGATAAAATATGTTTTAAACAAAGTGCGGCTTTGAAAGCCTTAAAAGGAGACAACAGATGGGTTTATTTGATAAAATATTCGGCAGCAGCTCCTCCCGTGAGCTGAAAAAAATTCAGCCGCTTGTGGACGCGACGCTTGCCCTTGAGGATAAATTTTCAAAGATGAGCGAGGATGAGCTTCGTTCAATGACGGATAAGCTTCGCGACAAGCTCGTCCTTTCAAGCGATGCAGACGCGGTGCTCCCGGAGGCATTTGCCACTGTGCGTGAAGCGGCGTGGCGGGTGCTCGGCATGAAGCATTATCCGGTACAGATAGTCGGCGGAATCGTCCTGCATCAGGGCAGAATTGCCGAGATGAAAACGGGAGAGGGCAAAACCATGGTCGCTACGCTCCCCGCATATCTCAATGCACTGACAGGAAAAGGCGTGCATATTGTAACGGTAAACGATTACCTTGCAAAGCGCGACAGCGAATGGATGGGTAAAATATACCGTTATTTAGGACTTACCGTAGGACTTGTCGTTCACGGAATGACGCCCGATGAAAAGCGCGCAGCTTATGCTGCCGACATTACTTACGGCACAAACAATGAATTCGGCTTTGACTATCTGCGCGACAACATGGCAATATACAAGGAAAATATGTCTCAACGCGGACACAATTTTGCAATCGTGGACGAGGTGGACTCCATACTCATAGACGAGGCACGAACTCCGCTTATCATATCTGGAGCCGGCTCAAAATCTACTCAGATGTATGAAATCGCCGACAGGTTTGTAAACACGCTTACTCCCGTGAAATTCACCCGGACGGATGACAAGGCGGACTACGATAAATTCATCACGATGGATTACGACGAGATTGAGATGGGCAGGTTTATAACGCCGCAGCAGCACGCCGACCTCAAACGCGCCGATTATATTATCGACGAAAAGAACAAAAATGTTACGCTTACGGCAAACGGCATTGCCAAGGCAGAGCAGTATTTCAACGTGGAAAACCTTTCGTCGCCGGAAAACATGGAGCTTAACCACCACATTCAGCAGGCAATCCGTGCGCACGGTATTATGAAAAAGGATATAGACTATATCGTAAAAGACGGACAAATCATAATTGTCGATGAATTTACGGGGCGGCTAATGTACGGCAGACGGTATAATCAGGGACTGCATCAGGCGATAGAGGCCAAAGAACACGTAAAAGTGGAAAAGGAATCAAAAACCTACGCATCCATCACGCTGCAAAACTACTTCCGCATGTATGCAAAGCTTTCCGGAATGACCGGTACCGCTATGACGGAGGAAGATGAGTTCAGGCACATATATTCACTGGATGTCGTCGAAATACCCACAAACAAACCGAACATTCGCCATGATTATCAGGACAGTGTTTTCAAAACAGAGCAAGCCAAGTTCAACGCGGTTATCGACCAGATATGCGAGTGCCATGAAAAAGGACAGCCGGTGCTGGTAGGTACCGTCTCGATAGAAAAGAGCGAGCTGCTCTCCAGGCTTTTGTCAAAGCGCGGCATTAAGCATCAGGTGCTGAACGCCAAGCACCATGAAAAAGAGGCGTCCATTATCGCTCAGGCCGGCAAGGAGGGCGCCGTAACAATAGCAACCAACATGGCGGGACGCGGCACCGACATTATGCTGGGCGGTAACGCAGAATACATGGCAAAGGACCAGATGGCAAAAAAGGGATATACCGATGAGCTTATAAACGAGGCTACCGGTTTTGCCGAGACAGACGATGAGGAAATAATCGAAGCAAGAAAAACATACAGCGAGCTTTACGATAAGTACAAATCAGAAATCAAGGACGAGGCACAGCGCGTAAAAGACGCGGGAGGTCTCTTTATAATCGGTACCGAGCGGCATGAGAGCAGGCGTATCGACAATCAGTTGCGAGGACGCGCCGCGCGTCAGGGCGACCCGGGCTCAACAAGGTTTTTCCTGTCTCTGGACGACGATTTAATGCGTCTGTTCGGAGGGGAGAGAGTTATGAATGTCATGAACACGCTGAAGGTGCCCGATGACATGCCGATAGAAAATAAAATGCTTTCTTCCACAATCGAAAAAGCGCAGGAAAAGGTCGAGGGCATAAACTTTCAGCGCAGAAAGAGCGTGCTTGAATATGATGACGTAATGAACAAGCAACGCGAGGTCATATATAATCAGCGCAAAATGGTGCTGGACGGTGAGGATCTTACCTCTACAATCGACAAAATGATAACAGACAGCGCACAGATAATCGCCGCAGAGTTCGTATCCGGCGAGGACAAAAACGCGTGGAACCTTGCAGGACTGCGCGAGCGGCTTTTGCCGTTTTGCGAAAGTGAGAGTGAGGCGAACACCGATGCAATAGAAAGCGCAGATGACGCCGCCGAACTCACAGAGAAAGTAATGCGAAAGCGCTATGACAGGCAAAAGTCGGTTCTTGGAAAAGACTTTGAAGAAGCGCAGAGAGTTATCATGCTGCGTTCCGTTGACCGCCGCTGGATGGACCATATCGACGATATGGACGAGTTAAAACGCGGTATAGGGCTTGCCGCCTATGGTCAGCGCGACCCTGTTGTAGAATTCAAATTCCAGAGCTATGACATTTTTGAAGAAATGGTAAATAACATAAAAACAGACACGGTTATCGGTCTGCTCTCACTCGTAATCAAAAAAGAGGAAAAGCTTGAGCGCGAGCAGGTAGCAAAGGACGCGCACGAGTCGCACGGCGGAGAAAACGTCACAAGCAAAACGGTAGTGAATAAAACCAAAATAGGAAGAAACGACCCATGCCCCTGCGGCAGCGGCAAGAAATACAAAAAATGCTGCGGCGCGGATAAATAATAAAATAAAAGCAGTTCGGATTTTCAGTCCGGACTGCTTTCTTTAAACCCGTTTTTTGTAAGGGTTACGATATTTTTAACACCGAGCGATTTTAAAAGAGCCGCAGCGCTCTCAAAATGGGCACAAAGTCCGTGTACATCGTGCGCGTCTCCCGACAGAATCACCCGACCGCCGCGCTCGGAAATGCGCTTCAGTATAAACGGGGCAGGATAGGGTGTCTTTCTGTACCCGCGTGATATTGCGCCTGTATTTACTTCAAACACAACGTCTTTATCAAGCAGCGTATCAAGAGCCGTTAGAGCCGACATACGGTAACGGCGTGAGGACATATCAAAAAGCCCCTCCCGCTCACAGAACTTAGTTATAAGGTCAAAATGCCCGATAATATCGACATTTTTAAGCTGCGATATCAGTTCATAATACCTTTCGCACAGAGACAGCATATCACCGCCAAAAAACTGCTGCGCCGCATTTTTCAGTATCTGAGGCATATTATCGACGGCAATGTAATTTTCATCTATATTTATATAATGTACGGAACCGATTACATAATCGAAGCGAGAACGGTCGTACTCGCTGAAAAGGTCGGCCTCCAATCCCGCAAAAATATCCATTTTATCAGAATACTTTGCCCGAACCTCAGCTATTTGCTCAAGATATTTTTCGGTATCCTTTTTTGACATGCAGTAGCTGCTGTCAAACGGCGTATAGGCGTGTCCGGAAAAGCCGAGCGCCAACATACCCTTTTCATACGCCGCGTCCGCCATTTCGCCGACAGTATTTTTTCCGTCGCAGAAAACAGTGTGCGTATGAAAATCACATTTTATCACTTGCCATTTTCTCCTGCTTTACCTTCTTGTTGATAACATGCCGGCCTGCAAGCTCCCGCCGTACATCCTCAACCGATATGCCCGCCTGCACCATAAGCACCAGCATATGGTATGCAAGATCGGCGATTTCGTATACGGTTTCCGCCCTGTCCTGCGCCTTTCCCGCAATTATAACCTCGGTGCTCTCCTCGCCAACCTTTTTGAGAATTTTATCAAGACCCTTGTCGAAAAGGTACGAGGTATATGAACCCTCCTGAGGGTTTTGACGGCGGTTGTCAAGCAGGTCATACAATCCGTCTACCGAAAAAGAATCAAGGTCAGCGCTTTTGTAAACCACGTTGAAAAAACAGGAATCCGCGCCCGTATGGCAGGCGGGACCGTCCTTTATAACCTCAACGGTCAGCGCGTCATTGTCACAATCGGCAGTGATGCTCACAATATGCTGAAAATTACCCGACGTTTCCCCTTTTCTCCACAGCTTTTGCCGAGAGCGGGAGAAAAAGCAGGTTTTGCCCTCCTTTATGCTGATTTCCAAACTTTCACGGTTCATGTACGCTAAGGTCAGGACTTTTTTTGAGTATGCGTCGGTAACGACCGCCGGGATAAGTCCGCGCTCGTCAAACTTGAGCTCATCTATATTTATCATGGTTATCTCCTTTTATATAATTCTCGCGGGTATGCCGTTTTCTGCAAGCAGCATTTTAAGTTCGGGAATTTTAACCTCACCGAAATGAAAAACCGAAGCGGCAAGCCCCGCGCTTATTTTAGGCAGGGCTTTAAAAAGCGTCACAAAATCCCCGGCGCAGCCGGCGCCGCCCGACGCAATGACCGGAACGCTCACAGCATCCAATACGGCGCGAAGCATATCTAAATCAAAACCGCCCTTTACGCCGTCCGTATCAATGCTGTTTACGACCACCTCGCCCGCGCCGGAGCTTACGCAGCGGCGTATCCATTCTATCGCCTCCATGCCGGTATCCTCGCGCCCGCCTTTGGCAAAGACGTGAAACGCTTTGCCGACGCGCTTTATATCTGCCGACAAAACAACGCACTGGTCACCGTACCGTTTTGCCGCATCATAGACAAGAGACGGATTGCGTATCGCTCCGCTGTTTACGCTCACCTTATCCGCACCGCAGGATAGAACACGCTCAAAATCGGCAAGCTCATTTATTCCGCCGCCTACCGTCAGCGGGATAAAAATGGTTTCGGCAACCTCCTTCAATATATCGGTAAACAGCGCGCGCTGCTCAAAGGAAGCCGTTATATCGTAAAAAACCAGCTCATCCGCTCCGTTTTCGCTGTAATACCTTGCAAGCTCCACCGGCGAAGAGACGTCGCTTAGTCCTTCAAAATTCACACCCTTGACAACACGTGAATTTCTCACGTCAAGACACGGAATAATACGTTTTGTTATCATGCTGTCGCCTCCCCGCAAAGACGCAGTGCGTCGGAAAGCTCAAGCGCCCCTGTATAGAGCGCTTTTCCGAGAATTGCACCGTACATATCCATTTCCAAAAGCGCATTTATATCCGACAGCGAGCTGACCCCGCCGGAAGCTGTAATATCAATGCTGTATTTCTGTGACAGCCTGCGGTACAGTTCGGTATTAGCGCCGCCGAGCATACCGTCTCGCGAGACGTCGGTGCATATAATATTCTTAACGCCTTTATTCTGCATCTTTTCAAAAAAGCAGTCGCAGGTATATCCCGAAAGCTCGGTCCAGCCGTGAATCGCGACAAAACCGTCTTTTATATCTACGCCTACGGCAATTTTTTCACCGTAAAGCTCAAGACAGCGGTCAAGAAAATCCTCGTCGGTAACAGCGGCAGTGCCGAGTATAACGCGCGAAATGCCCGCGTCAAAGTATTTTTTCACCGTGTCAAGACTGCGAATCCCTCCGCCGAGTTCGGTAAACAACCCGCTTTCGGATACAATTTTCTTCACAGTATCAAAATTGTCCGTTTTGCCGCTCTTTGCGCCGTCAAGATCTACGAGGTGCAGATATCGCGCGCCTTGTTTTGCAAAACCGCAAGCTACGTCGGAAGGGGTTTGGCTATACACCGTCTTTTTGCTGTAATCACCTTTTTCAAGGCGCACGGCGCACCCACCGATAATATCTATTGCCGGAAGTATTATCATGCTCTCACCTCACAGAACGCTTTTAATATTTTAAGTCCCGTATTTCCGCTTTTTTCAGGATGGAACTGCGTACCGAACACTCCGTCCCGCTCTACCGCCGCCGTTACAGGCACGGAATATTCAGTATACGCTGTGACATAATCATCACAGTTTGCACCGTAAAACGAGTGGACAAAGTACACAAAATCCCCCTCGTTTATGTATTTGAAAAGCTCACTGCGTTTCGGAAATGACAAGCTGTTCCAGCCGATATGAGGAATACTGAGTCCGGGAGCCGTAATATCTCTCAGCGGGCGCACGTCGCCCGGCACAAGACCTAAACCGGGGTGCTCGCCATACTCATAAGACTTATCAAACAACAGCTGCATACCAAGACATATTCCCAGCAGCGGCTTACCGCTGCGCGCCTGATTTATAACAAGCTCCGACATTCCGCCGGCCCGCAGCTTTTCTGCCGCGTCACCGAACGCGCCGACGCCGGGAAGTATTACTCTGTCACTGTTTTCTATCGTTGCTTTATCGCGGGTTATAACGGCGCTCTGACCTAAAAACTCAAGCGAGCTTTTGAGAGAAAAGAGGTTTCCGACGCCGTAATCTATTATGGCTACCATCAAAGCATCCCCTTTGTGGACGGAATATCGTTTGCCGCCGCCGCGTCTACCGCACAGGCAGCCTTTAAAGAACGTGCAAGAGCCTTAAACACACCCTCTATTATATGGTGAGTATTTTTACCTGATATCTGGCGGACATGCAGAGTTATCCCCGCATTCGACACAAATGCGTTTAAAAATTCCTCGCAAAGCTCGGTATCAAAGCTGCCGACACGAGAGGACGGCAAAGATAGCTCACAGGCAAGGTGGCTTCTGCCCGAAATATCGACAGCGGTTAGTATCAGCGCCTCATCCATAGGAAGAACCGTGTGTGCATAGCGAGTAATGCCTCGCTTGTCACCGAGAGCATTTTTAAACGCCTGACCGAGGCATATACCGATATCCTCCGCGCTGTGATGAAAATCAACGCCTATATCGCCGATACAGTTGACATTCAAGTCAAACCGCGCATGGCGCGAAAGCAAGACAAGCATATGATCGAAAAATTCATTTCCCGATCTGATTTCATTTTTTCCGCTGCCGTCAATATTTACGGTAAGCGAAATATCCGTTTCAGCCGTTTTACGGTTTACAGTAGATGTTCTCATTTCATTTCCTCCGTAAGATTTGAAAGCGCTGCCGCAAGCTTTTCCATTTGCTCTTTGGTTCCTATTGTTATGCGAAGCCAATCGCTTATGCGCGGATTGTCAAAGCGGCGCACAAGTATTCCGTTTTCTTTAAGTTTTGTATAAAGTTCGCGTCCGCTGACTCCGCTTTTTTTTGCAAACACAAAATTTGCGCATGACGGCAGATAATCAAATCCGAGCCTGTCAAGTTCACGGCAAAAAGCCCTGCGGTTATCGATTATCCTTTTGCAGTTTTCATCGTAATACTCAAAGCTATCAAGCGCAGCTCTCGCCGCCTGCTGGCTCATGCTGTTTATGTTATACGGATTTGTTGAATATTTTATTTTATTAAGGTCTGCCGCAAGCTCGCTGTCCGCTATCGCAAATCCGACCCGGGCGCCTGCAAGCGACCGAGATTTTGAAAATGTCATAACGACAATCAGATTTTTATAATTTTCAATGAGCGGCACACAGCTCTCACCGCCGAAATCAATATACGCCTCGTCAATAACGACAATATTATTCGGATTGGAGGACACAATTCTCTCAATATCGGAAAGCGCGAGCGCAATGCCTGTCGGCGCATTGGGATTGGCAAGCACTATATGCTTGTTTACGCCTATATAATCTTCAATTCTGATGCGCAGTCCGTTATCGAGCGGCACCTGCTTATAATCGGAGCCGTACAAGTCGCCGAAAACCTTATAAAATCCATATGTAATATCAGGAAAAACAACGGGCGAAAGCCTGTCAAAATACGCCGCAAAGCAAAAGTTCAGTATCTCGTCCGAGCCGTTGCCTAATACAATATTTTCCCGTCGGACGCCGTAATGCATTGCAAGCGCATCCGATAGCCCTGTACAGTCGGGCTCGGGGTATAGCTGAAGGCTTGCCGCCCTTCCCGACGTCACCGCCGCCTTAACCTCCGGTGACGGGTCAAACGGAGATTCGTTGGTATTGAGCTTTATATACTGCATATCCCGCGGCTGCTCGCCCGGAACATATGCCTCAAGCGCCGCCAGCCTTAACGACATAAATTTACTCATTTATTTTTTCACTTCCTTCAAACCGAATTGAAACGCTTTTTGCATGTGCGGTAAGCCCCTCAGCCTTCGCAAACGCGTCAACATCCCCGGCTATACTTTCAAGCGCTTCACGCGTATAATAAGTATACTGCGTCTTTTTAACAAAATCGTCTACCGACAGAGGACTTGAAAAGCGCGCCGTACCGCTTGTCGGCAGGGTATGATTCGGCCCGGCAAAGTAGTCTCCCACCGCCTCGGGACAGTGCTTACCCAAAAATACAGAACCCGCGTTTTTTATTCGGCTCAGATAGTCAAACGGAGAATCGGTGCATATTTCCAAATGCTCGGGTGCAAGCTCATTTGCGATATCTACGGCAACAGAAAGATTGTCGGCAACTATTATTTTGCCGTTATTATCGATGGAAGTACGGGCAATATCCGAGCGGGAAAGCATCGGTATCTGTTTTTCAAGCTGCTTTGACACGGCGCTTGCCAGTTCCGTGCTGTCGGTGACAAGCACCGCGCTTGCCATCCTGTCATGCTCCGCCTGTGACAGAAGGTCGGCTGCGACATATGCGGGATTGCAGGTTTTATCCGCAACCACAAGTATCTCGCTCGGACCTGCTATCATATCGATAGCAACCTTACCGAAAACCTGCCGTTTTGCCTCGGCAACATACGCATTGCCGGGACCAACTATCTTATCGACAGCGGGCACGGTTTCAGTACCGTAGGCGAGCGCAGCTATTGCCTGGGCACCGCCCGCTTTGAAAACGCGGTGAACGCCTGCTATTTTAGCCGCGGCAAGTATCGCGGGATTTACGGTGCCGTCCGCCGACGGAGGAGTAGTCATAACAATAAGCTCACAGCCCGCGATAACCGCGGGGATACAGTTCATAAGCACCGACGACGGGTATGCCGCCGTACCGCCCGGAACGTACAGCCCTACCTTTTCAATAGGCAGAACGCGCTGACCGCTTATTACACCGCCAGCACTGTTTGTTATAAATCCCGGGCGCACCTGATTTTTATGAAAAGCACGGATATTTTCCGCCGCGCGCTCAAGTATACCCAAAAGCTTTGAAGACACTTGACTTAACGCAAAATCAAGCTCAGCTTCGGACACCTCGACAGCCGAAAGCTCAGCTTTGTCAAATTTCAGCGCATAATCCAAAAGCGCACGGTCACCGCCTGAGCGAACATTATCTATAATATCGGCGACAGCGCCGCCTACCCGAGTAACGGCTATATCGCGCAAAAATAAATCGTTTTTATCAATCTCGGAATATTTTAGTATTTTGATCATTATTCCATCTCCTGCAATGAGCTTATTCTCGCGCACATCTGCGTGATTTCGCTGTTTTTGAATTTATAGCTGACCTTATTGGATATAAGTCTTGCGCTTATCGGCGCTACCGTCTCATACGGTACAAGACCGTTTTCCAAAAGCGTTTTTCCCGTCTCGACAATATCGACTATAACATCCGAAAGACCAAGGAGAGGCGCCAGCTCTATCGAACCGTTGAGCTTTATTATTTCTATCTCACGGCTTTTATCGGCGTAATAGCTCTTAGCGATATTGGGAAACTTTGTAGCGACTCTGAGCGCCATATCGTGGTTATCCCTAAAATCCCGCTTTGCGGCAACCGCCATTCGGCACGTACCCATATGAAGATCCAAAAGCTCGTAAACGTCAGGGCGGTACTCAAGCAGAATATCCTTGCCCGCAACGCCGATATCCGCCGCTCCTTTTTCAACATATATCGCAACGTCCGACGGCTTTACCCAAAAGTAACGCACACGGTTTTTCTCGCTCTGAAAAATAAGCCTGCGGTTTTGTTCATGTATCTGAGGGCAGGCATATCCGGCGCTTTCAAATACGGCATAAGCCTTTTCCCCGAGTCTGCCCTTAGGCAACGCAATATTTACATAGTTATCAGTCAATGCTCCCACCTCCGACGTCCTCCGACACCATATCCGCATACAGCCTGTCAAGACCGTCAAGGTAGACAGCAAAGCCGACGGCGCCCTGCTTTCTTCCAAGCCGTGAAAGCAGGCTGTCGTATCTTCCGCCCGACAGCACGCTCTGCGCAATTCCGTCAATAAAGCCTTTAAAAATTATTCCATTATAATAATTGGTATCGTTCAGTACGGAAAAATCTATTCTCAAATTTTCCGAAAGCCCGCCCTCTGCCATATCACGCGATATATTTTCAAGAGTATCAAGAGAGGATTCCATCTCATGATTTTTTACAAGCAAGCGCGCCCGTGACAGCACGTCGCCCGGTGTCCCGTACAGCAGGCACGCTTCTGCAAGCGCATCGGCATATCCCGCGCCGGCGCCGATCTGCTCACAGACATCGCGCACAGCGTATGCGCTTTTGGCGCTCACGGCATGCATAAGCTTTATTCTCTGAGCGCCGTCGACGGTTATCTCGTTTATAAGCCCCGTAATAAAACCCATATGCGACACGTCTAAAAGAAAATTGTCGCTTAACCTCTTCAGACTTTCATAAGCAAGCGAAATAACCTCGGCGGTCGAATTTTTGTCAATATCCCCTATACACTCAAGACCGGTCTGCATAATCTCTTTAAAACCGCTGCCGCCCGCTCTGTAAACACATTCGTTATAAAACACCTTCTGCATGCCGCTGCTGTCTTTGGTATTTTTAATAATAGACAGGGTTATATCCGGCTTCAATGCCATAAGTCTGCCGTCCGTATCAGTAAAAGTCAGAATACTTTTATCCGAAAGAAAGCTCTTATTCTCCGCATACAGATCGTACTCCTCGAACTTGCTAACCTTATAACGCCTGTAACCAAAGCTAAGATACAATGTGCGCAGCGCATAAACCGCCCGCTCGGACGGCAAAAGCTCATTGTCGTTCAATATCATTTATCCTTACCTCTGCTCAGTCTTCCAAACACCGTCTTATATCCGTCTTTACCATAGGTAAAAGCACGGTTTACACGGCTTATTGTCGCAGAGCTGGCGCCCGTCTGCTCCGCAATCTTATTATATACTTTTTTCTCCGTAAGAAGCTTTGCCACCATAATCCGCTGCGACATATCCAGCATTTCCTTAGTAGTAAGCAAATCCTCCAGAAAGTCAGCATACTCTTCTTTTGTTTTAAGCGCCATCAGCGCGTCAATAAGAAGCTGCGCGCCCTCTGTATGAAAAACGTCCATTGCAATACCTCTTTATGTTCATTTTACTTTAACATGATAGCGCTTTAACGCGTAAAAGTCAATAGCGTTTAAAAATTTTTTGAAAAACATATAGACAAATTAAGGACGTAGTGGTATAATTGTATACAATAATACATAAATTTATAAAGAGGAGGAAAAATATGCTTGAAATTTCGCCGAAGTCAAATCTATTGGAGCAGAACAGTTACAGATACAAGCTCCAGGATGTTGAAAATCCTAATCTTTACCGTGATATATACAGTTACGATGAGGTGCCCAAGGTTGCATTCAATCACCGGCGCGTGCCGTTATCCATGCCTGAGGATATATGGATAACGGACACATCGTTCAGGGACGGTCAGCAGTCGGTAAATCCCTATACAGCTGACCAAATTGTAGATCTTTACAAGCTGATGGCAAAGCTGGGGGGACCTTACGGCATTATACGCCAGACCGAGTTTTTCATATACAGCAAAAAAGATCGAAAAGCCATTGAGCGGTGTATGGATTTGGGACTGAAATTCCCCGAAATTACTACCTGGATACGTGCCAGCCGCGAAGATTTTAAGCTGGTACGAGACCTTGGAATCCGCGAGACCGGAATTCTTGTAAGCTGCAGCGACTATCACATCTTCAAAAAAATGAAAATGACTCGCGCTCAGGCAATGGATCATTATCTTGCAACCGTTAAAGACGCATTCGAAGCCGGCGTTATGCCGCGCTGTCATTTAGAGGATATAACGAGAGCCGACTTTTACGGATTTGTCGTGCCGTTTGTAAATGAGCTGATGCGGCTGTCACGTGAAGCAAAAATACCTGTTCGCATACGCGCCTGCGACACGATGGGCTACGGAGTGCCCTATACGGAAGTAGACCTTCCAAGAAGCGTTCCGGGCATAATATACGGGCTGCAGCACTATGCGGACGTAAAAAGCGAGCTTTTGGAATGGCACGGACACAACGATTTTTACAAGGCTGTCGCAAACGCGTCAACCGCATGGCTGTACGGCGCATCCGGCGTCAACTGCTCGCTTTTGGGAATAGGCGAACGCACCGGCAACGTTCCGCTGGAGGCTATGGTGTTCGAGTATGCGTCTCTCAGAGGCTCACTTGACGGCATGAACCCGACGGTAATTACCGAAATCGCCGATTACTTTAAACACAATATCGGCTATAAAATACCGCCCATGACCCCATTTGTCGGCAAAAACTTCAACGTAACACGCGCGGGAATACACGCCGACGGACTTTTAAAGGATGAAGAAATATACAATATTTTCGATACAAAAAAACTTTTGAACCGCCCTGCCTCCGTTATGATAAGCAAGACGTCCGGGCTTGCAGGAATAGCATACTGGATAAATCAAAACTACGATCTTACGGGAGATAATCTTATCGATAAGCGCGACCCGCTGGTCGCGGCAGTCAAGCAGTGGGTTGACGAAGAATACGAGAGCGGACGTACCGCGTCGCTTTCCACCGAGGAGCTGGAGATGAAAATAGAGCAGCTTTCAAACGGTAAATATAAGCACGCATGATGTATTTATTCAAAGAGGGGAATTTTCTATGAGAGAACACAAGAGCATTTCAATAGCCGACCAGATTTTTGAGCAGCTGGAGCACGATATTCTTATCGGAAAATATCAGCGCGGCGAAATCCTGACGGAACTAAAGCTGTGCCAGTCTCTGGGCGTCTCCCGCACACCGATACGCGAGGCGCTGCGCCGACTCGAGCAGGAGCACATAATTGAGGAAACCAGCCGCGGCGCCGTTGTAATCGGCATATCGCGCGAGGATCTTTTTGATATGTACGAAATACGTATGCATGTTGAAGGTCTTGCAGCGGCGCGCACCGCGGAAAAAATATCTGACGAAGGGCTTGCGAAAATGAAGGAAGTGCTGGATCTTCAGCGCTATTATGTAGACAAAACGGATACCGACAATTCGGATAATTCGGACAACATTAAAAATCTTGACTCGGAATTTCACCGTCTGCTGTATATTTTCAGCGAAAGCAAGGCGTACTACGACACGCTTTTGCCTATACACAAAAAGATGATAAAGTATCGCAAAGCGGCAGTTAAAAGTCACAGCCGGGCAAGACAGTCGCTAAACGAACACGAAGGAATTTACCGCGCGCTTGAGGCGCACAACCCCGAACTTGCAAAAAAACTCACAATAGAGCACGCCTCAAGAGCGCGCGACAGTATACTTGAAAGGGAGATATAACAGAAATGGGACTTACAATCGCACAAAAAATCATTAAAAATCACCTTGTCAGCGGCGATATGACGCCCGGACAGGAAATTTCGCTCAAAATCGACCAGACCTTAACGCAGGACGCAACAGGCACCATGGCATACCTTGAATTTGAAACAATGGGCATCGAACGGGTACGCACAGAGCGCTCAGTAGCGTACATAGACCACAATACGCTTCAGTCCGGCTTTGAAAACGCAGACGATCACCGTTATATACAGTCGGTTGCAAAAAAGTACGGCATTTACTTTTCGCGTCCGGGCAACGGAATCTGCCATCAGGTACACCTTGAACGGTTCGGAATTCCCGGTAAAACTCTTATCGGCTCGGACAGCCACACTCCGACAGGCGGCGGCATAGGCATGCTGGCGTTCGGTGCCGGCGGGCTTGACGTTGCGGTTGCCATGGGCGGCGGCGCTTATTATATTACCATGCCGAAAATGATAAAGGTAAATCTCAAGGGAAAGCTCCGTCCGTTTGTCACGGCAAAGGACGTAAGTCTTGAAATACTGCGCATACTGTCCGTTAAAGGCGGAGTCGGATATATAATCGAATGGGGCGGAGAGGGCGTTAAAACGCTGTCAGTGCCCGAACGCGCGACTATTACCAACATGGGAACGGAGCTTGGCGCAACCACCTCCATCTTCCCGTCTGATGAAATCACACGTGAATTTTTGAAAGCAGAGGGCAGAGAGCAGGACTATACCCCGCTGGAAAGCGACGCAGACGCAGTTTACGACAGAGTAATCGACATTGACCTGTCCGAGCTTAAACCGCTGGTCGCAAAGCCGCACATGCCCGATAACGTAGTGCCTGCCGACAGTCTGAAGGGCACTAAGGTGGACCAGGTCTGCATCGGTTCCTGTACAAACTCCTCGCTACTTGATATGCTGAAAGTAGCGGCAATGCTAAAGGGCAAAACCATCTCGCCCAATGTCAGCCTGTCCATTTCGCCCGGCTCCAAGCAGGTGCTGACGATGCTTGCCGACTGCGGCGCACTGACGGATATTTTAGCCTCGGGCGCCCGTGTTCTGGAATGCGCATGCGGCCCCTGCATCGGCATGGGCTTTTCCCCCAACTCAGGAGGTGTGTCGCTGCGCACCTTTAACCGCAACTTTGAGGGCAGAAGCGGTACGGCGGACGGCAAGGTTTATCTTGTCTCGCCCGAAACCGCAGTTGCTGCGGCGCTGACGGGTGAAATAACCGACCCGACAACGCTCGGACTTGATATTACGATAGATTTCCCCGAAAAATTCCGTATCGACGACAGCGCGGTAATACCGCCCGCCGCACCAGAGGAAGCTAAATCACTTGAAATTCTGCGCGGACCGAACATCAAAAAATTTCCGGACAGTCTGCCACAGACCGACAAGATAAAGGCGCCGCTTGTACTCAAAGTGGGCGACAACATAACAACAGACCACATAATGCCGGCGGGCGCCAAAATATTGCCGTTCCGCTCAAATATACCGTATCTCTCACAATTCTGCTTCGGAGTCTGCGACAAAAGCTTCCCCGAGCGTGCAAAGGCTGCGGGACAGAGCATAATCGTCGGCGGCACCAATTACGGTCAGGGCTCGTCGCGCGAGCATGCGGCGCTTGTTCCGCTGTACCTGGGCGTGCGTGTCGTTATTACAAAGAGCTTTGCAAGAATTCACATTGCAAATCTTATAAACGCAGGTATCATGCCGCTGACCTTTAAAAATCCCGACGATTACGATAAGCTGAGTCAGGACGATATACTCTCGATTGACGGCGTATTCGCCGGAATGGACAGCGGGGAAATGACTCTTTGCAACGAAACAATCGGCGATAAAATACCGCTTGTCTGCACATTCACGCAGAGACAGAAGGACATACTAAAAGCGGGCGGACTTTTAAGCTACACAAAGAAAGAGGGTAAATAAAATGGAAAAGTACATTGACAGCGCGGTCGAACAGTTCAGAACGCTTATAACCGAACAGCTTGCACGCCAGAACCGAATGGAACAGGATAATTTTGTCAAGGATTTCAAAAACGCCGAAAAAATCACCATCGGTATCTGCGGCGGCGACGGCATCGGCCCCATTATAACAAACGGCGCACAGCGCGTGCTGGAATATCTGCTGGCTGACCAAATAAAATCGGGCAGAGTTGAGATGCGCGTTATAGACGGGCTAACCATTGAGAACCGTCTTGCCTGTGGCAAGGCAATCCCTGATGATGTTTTAGCTGAAATCAAGGAATGCGACGTTATTTTGAAAGGACCGACCACGACGCCCAAGGGCGGCACAATGGAGAGTGCCAACGTAGCCATGCGCCGTGAGCTGGATCTTTATGCCAACGTGCGCCCTGTCAGCGTTCCCGAGCTTAACATAGATTGGATTTTCTACCGCGAGAATACAGAGGGCGAATATGTCCTGGGAAGTCGCGGCGTGGAAATTCCCGAAAAGCTTGCAATGGACTTTAAGGTGACAACAAACGCCGGAACAAAGAGAATTGCCCGCGCGGCATTTGAGTACGCGAAAAACAACGGCAAGACAAATGTTGCCATTGTCACAAAGGCAAACATCATGAAAAAGACGGACGGCAAATTCTCTGAACTTTGCCACGAGGTTGCAAAAGACTACCCCGGCATTGAGGCCGAAGACTGGTACATCGACATCATGACCGCAAACCTCATAAACGAAAATAACCGCAGCAAATTCCAGGTGTTCGTACTGCCCAACCTCTACGGCGATATTATAACAGACGAAGCAGCCCAGATACAGGGCGGTGTCGGTACGGCAGGCAGCGCCAACATCGGCGACAGATACGCCATGTTCGAGGCAATCCACGGTTCGGCTCCCAGAATGGTGGAGCGCGGAGACGGGAAATACGCAAACCCGTCCAGCATGCTTAAAGCGTCTGAAATGCTGCTTCGCCACATCGCTATGGGCGACAGAGCCGACAAGCTTGCCAAGGCTATGAAAATTTGTACCGAAACCGAAAAGAAGCTTATAATCACCGGCAGAAATACAGGCGCCACCTGCATTGAGTTTGCAGACTACGTCATGGAAACGCTGAGCAGGATTTAGCTGTAAAAACATATGCCAAATCGCAATAAACGGAGGCACAAATCATGAAACAATACGACGTTATTGTAGCAGGCGGCGGTTTTGCAGGAGTTTGTGCGGCGATTGCCGCAGCCCGCCAAGGACTTTCGGTACTGCTGTTTGACAAATCAAATTGTCTGGGCGGCGCTGCCGTCAACTGCCTTGTAAATCCATTTATGCCGTATACGACGCAAATAAACGGCAAAAAGTTAGAACTGTCACAGGGAATTTTCAAAACCATACGCGACAATCTGTTTAAAATGCGCGAGCAAACAGGCGAAATGCAGTTTCCCGAAAAAATAAACATGTTTTCCGAGGAACATTTAAAAGTGCTGCTCAACCGCATGATGAACGATGCGGGAGTTGAACTTCTGTTTCACGCATATCTGTGCGGAGCCAAAACGGAAAACAAGAACATCACAAGCCTGTCTGTCGCAACAGTTTCCGGAATAAAAGAACTTTTTGCCCGCTATTTTATCGATGCAACAGGAGACGGACTGCTATCTGTTATGTGCGGATGCAGCTACCGCCTTGGAAGACACCGAGACAACCTCTGCCAGCCGATGACACTGTGCTTTCGGTTATCCAACATAGACACAGCAGCATTTTACGGCGAAGCGGACAGTATTCAGCAAAAATATAAGCAGTTTAAGAAATCCGGAAAAATAAATAATCCGAGGGAAAATCTGCTGTTTTTTCAGATGCCGCAAAAAGGAGTTATACACTTTAACACGACAAGAATAGTAAAGCTGAATCCCACCGACCCTGCCGACATTACCAAAGCGGAAACGATGGCGCGTGAACAGGCATATGAAATATATCTATTTCTTAAAAATAATTTTAAAAGCTGTAAAAGCTGCGAATTTTTATACACAGCGCCTGAAATTGGTGTGCGTGAAAGCCGCATGATTGATGGCATTTACACACTGACGGGCAATGAACTGCGCAGCTGTGCGCGGTTTGACGACTCGATAGCACTTGGTAATTACGATATTGATATCCACAATCCCGAGGGCGAAGGCACAAGCCACTATTATTTTCCGGACGGGGATTTTTACGAAATCCCCTATCGCTGCCTTGTGCCGCGGGATATCAACAATCTACTTGTCGCGGGACGCTGCATATCGGTTGACCATGAGGCACAGGCTTCTATCCGTATTATGCCGATAGTCTGCTGTCTGGGCGAGGCAGCCGGAACTGCGGCTTCGGTCGCCAAAAATGACAACGTACGTTTTAAGGACGCAGACATTGCCAAAATTCAGCATCTGCTCACAGCAAACGGTGCGATTATACACGCCGACTGTTGACATCGGAATATTCTGTGATATAATAGTGAAACAACGTAAAATCAAATTCCAACGGAGCTTTAAAATGAACAATAAAGATAAAACAATGGACAAGATAGTCGCGCTTTGCAAAAACCGCGGGTTTGTGTATGCAGGCAGCGAAATATACGGCGGACTTGCAAACAGCTGGGACTACGGTCCTTTGGGCGCGGAGCTTAAAAACAACGTAAAGCGCATGTGGTGGAAAAAGTTTGTGCAGGAATGTCCGTACAACGTTGGTCTCGACAGCGCAATACTGATGAATCCCGAAACATGGGTGGCGTCCGGTCATCTGGGCGGCTTTTCAGACCCGCTGATGGACTGCAAGGTGTGCAAAACGCGCCACCGAGCGGACAAACTGATTGAGGACTATGCCGCGCAAAACAATACAGACGATAACCCCGCCGGCTGGAGCGACGAGCAGATGTTTTCGTTTATCAAGGAAAAGCATATCGTATGCCCTGCATGCGGCTCTTCGGATTTTACCGATATCCGCAAGTTTAACCTTATGTTCAAGACATTTCAGGGTGTTACGGAGGATTCATCTTCCACTCTTTATTTGCGTCCCGAAACCGCGCAGGGTATTTTTGTAAACTTTAAAAATATTCAGCGCACAACTCGCAAAAAGATTCCGTTCGGCGTGGGTCAGATAGGCAAGTCGTTCAGAAACGAAATAACACCCGGTAACTTTACTTTCCGTACGCGCGAGTTTGAGCAGATGGAGCTGGAGTTTTTCTGCAAGCCGGGCACAGACCTTGAGTGGTTTGATTACTGGCGCGGTTTCTGCCGCGACTGGCTATACGGTCTGGGAATCAAAGAGGAAAATCTCAGACTGCGCGACCATGATAAGGATGAGCTGTGCTTCTACTCAAAGGCGACAACAGACTTTGAATTCCTGTTTCCGTTCGGATGGGGCGAGCTATGGGGCATCGCCGACCGCACCGACTACGATCTCACTCAGCACGCGGAGCACTCCAAGGAGCCGATGGAATACTTCGACCCCGAGACAAACGAAAAATACGTTCCGTATGTAATAGAACCGTCTCTTGGCGCCGACCGCGTGGTTTTGGCATTTCTTTGCGACGCCTACGACGAGGAAAACATTTCAAACGACCCAGCTAAGGAGGACATACGCACGGTGCTGCGTCTTCACCCGGCTCTTGCACCTTTTAAGGCGGCAGTGCTCCCCTTATCCAAAAAGCTGAGCGACAAAGCGGCTGAGATATCTGCCGAACTGTCCAAGAGCTTTTGCGTTGAGTTTGACGACGCAGGTTCTATCGGCAAGCGTTACCGCCGCCAGGACGAAATCGGCACCCCGCTTTGCATCACCTACGATTTTGACAGCGAGCAGGACGGCTGCGTAACCGTCCGTGACCGCGACACAATGCAACAGGAACGAATAAAAATCGAAGAGCTGGCAGCATACATTTCGCAAAAAGTTAACTTTTAAAAATTTGTGTTGACAAACGCCCTGATATTTTGTATAATGCTAACTGCTAATGTTAATAATGGGGAATTACCCCGAAATACGGGATAACGCCTCTCATCGTATAAAGTCAGGAGGGAAACTCAGTGGTTCGCACTTATCAGCCTAAGAAGAGACAGAGAAGCAAGGTACACGGCTTCAGAAAAAGAATGAGAACAGCTAACGGCAGAAAGGTTCTTGCCAGAAGACGCGCAAAAGGCAGAGTAAGATTATCTCATTAATAACAGGGGGCTCCGTCAAGAGCCCCTTTTTATTTAAAATCACCCGGAAAGAAAAAGATGAAAATTGAAAGCGTAAAGGAAAACGTCAGCTTCCGCAGGGCATACCACAAGGGAAAATCGTACGTTACGCCCGTCATGAGCGTTTACTGGCGAAAAAACGGAACCGAAAGACAGCGGCTGGGCATAACCGTATCCAAAAAGATAGGCAATTCGCCGTGCCGCAACAGACTGCGCAGAATCATACGAGCGGCAGCATACGCCTGCCGTGAAATTCTGCCGCCGGGCTGCGATATTATAATTGTTGCAAGAAGCGCCATGAAAGGGCTGAAAAGCAGTGATATTGAGCGGCTTCTTACGGAAAGATTCGGGCAGCGGCATTGAAATTGATTAAACTGCTTCGCCGTGCTTTTGTTTTTCCCATACGTTTTTATCAAAAACACATCTCTTCGCACACACCCGCCCGGTGCAAGTATTATCCGACCTGCTCGCAGTATGCCGTAACCGCAATCGAACGGTACGGGCTGATTGTCGGCGGCGCGCTTGCGCTTTGGCGGCTTCTGCGCTGCAACCCGTGGTCAAAGGGCGGTTTTGATTACGTGCCGGAGCATCTGTTTTCCAAAAATAAAACAAGGAGAAAATAAATGTCACTTTGGAATTATCTTGTTATCCCGTTCGGATACATTATGCGCTTTTGCTACAGCCTGTTCAACAGCTACGGCGTAGCGTTGTTTCTCTACGCGATAATCACAAGGGTGCTGCTGCTCCCGCTTTCGATTAAGCAGCAGAAAACTCAGCTCAACATGGTGCGGCTAAAGCCGTATCAGGACGAGCTGATGAAAAAGTACGGCGGAAACAAGCAGCGCTATCAGCAGGAACTTATGAATCTTTACCAGCGCGAGGGGTACAGCCCGATGTCAAGCTGTCTGCCTACCTTTATCCAGCTGCCCATAATCATGCTTATTTATACGATTGTACGCCGTCCGCTGACATACCTTGCAGGCTTCAGCCTGACAGAGATTTGGACAAAAATGCAGCCGTATATAGAAAAATTTCCGGACGTTTTCAAGGGAGTAAACGCGGAAAATTTTAACCGCTACGAGCTTCAGCTGTTCACTCACCTGTCCTCGGACGGAGTTATAGATATAAATTCCAAATTTTTAGGGATATTCGACTTGGCTCTCAAGCCCAGTGAGTTTTTGAAAGACGGCAACTTTATGCTGATATTAATTCCGATTCTTTCCGGCGTCACTGCATGGCTTACAGGTTACATTTCCCAAAAGCTCAGCCCCACCATGGCGGCAGACCCGAGCTCTGCCGGCTCAATGAAAATGATGAATATAGTCATGCCGCTTATCTCGGTATGGATTTCATACACTTACACCTCTGCCCTCGGTCTTTACTGGATAGCTTCAAACATCGTCGCCATCGGTCAGACCTTCCTTCTCAACAAGCTGTACAGCCCTAAAAAGGTGTTGCAGGAGGTTGAGGACAAAATGAGGCGCGAGAAAGAGGCTGAAAAGGAAAAGCGCAGACTTGCAGCAGAACGCCGTGCGCTCTCAAATAACAAAAACAGTAAGAAAAAGCGCGCTATAAACGCACAAAACGCCGCACGGCAAAAAGCCGCAGACGATTTACATGCTAAACAGACAGAAGAAAAAACAGGAGAATAATCAAAATGGCTATCAAAGAATATTATTTTGAGGGCAAGAACATAGACGCAGCGCTGGAAAATGCGGCGGCGCAGCTTGGCGAGGACAAGGACATGCTGACATACGAGGTTGTCCAGACTGCAACCAAAGGCATTTTCGGTATAGGCGCAACACCCGCCAAAATCAAAATTGAAAAGGAAGTGCCGGACAGCGAAATCAAAGTCCCAACGGCACCCGTGGAAAAGGAAAATATCGGGGAAAAGGCAGAGCCCGCATCGACAAAGCTGCCGGATGGGTTTGCTCCCGAAAAAATATCAAAAAAGACAAAAGCGGCACCGGTAAATGAGCGCTGCAGCGAGTCGGTTGTTACGGCGCGAAAGCTGACGCCCGTACCGGAGGGTGACGAAAATGTTCCTGTCATTACCGAGTTTCTGCTCGGTCTTGTAGAAAAACTCGGCATTGAAAACGGCAAGGTTAAAATCAGCCTTGACGAAAACGAAAGTTACTTTGCACAGATTGACGGTTCCAAAATGGGCGTTCTTATCGGCAGACGCGGAGAAACCCTGGACGCAGCTCAGTATATAACAAATCTTGCGATAAACCGCGGCAGAGATAAAAAAATCCGCGTAGTTCTCGACAGCGAGAACTACCGTGAAAAACGGATAGCGACGCTTGAGGCGCTTGCAAACAAGACCGCCGATAAGGCGCTGAAGTACAAAAGAAATCAGGCTCTGGAGCCGATGGGCTCATACGAGCGCAGAATCATTCACGCAACACTTTCCGGCCGTGAGCACATAACAACTTATTCTGTCGGTACAGACCCGCGCCGCAAGGTTATCGTTGCATACGAAAAGTAAAAGTGACAAAAGCGCCGCACTTATATGCGGCGCTTGATTTTTATCATTTAGAGGGAATTTTATCATGAACACCATCTGCGCAATAGCGACCGCGCGTGCGGCAGCGGCAATAGGTACTATCCGCGTCAGCGGGGATGACTCCATTTTAATATGCAGCAAAATAATAAGGCTGAAAAAAGGCAGCCTTGACGCAAGCCCAAACGCAGTTATGCGGCTTGCACTGATACATGACGGAAATACCGAAATTGACGAGGTACTGTGCACCGTTTTCCGCGCTCCCGCCTCATATACGGGAGAAAACACGGTTGAGATTAACTGCCACGGCTCGCTCTCCATTTTGGAGCGCGTAATTAAGCTGCTTATAAAAAACGGCGCACGGTATGCTCTGCCGGGCGAATTTACAAAGCGCGCATTTTTAAACGGTAAAATGGATCTTATTCAAGCCGAAGCCGTCGGCGATTTAATAAACTCACACAGTCAGACGGATGCGGCGCTTGCCCTGCGGCGTATGTCGGGCATACTTTCAGAAGAATTCAACGAAATTTTCAATGCCCTTGTCGCTCTGAATACCGATATACTTGCATATATCGATTTTCCCGACGAGGGACTGACCGATGTTGATCCGACAACCGTACTGAATCAGCTGCAAAGCATCAGAGAACGAATTTTAAAGCTTGAAAAAAGCTTTAATACAGGCTCTGTAATACACAACGGCGCCGACACCGTCATAATCGGCGCGCCAAATGTCGGAAAAAGCACTTTTCTCAACGCCGTGCTGGGATACGAACGGGCAATAGTCTCCGATATTGCCGGAACAACACGCGACATGGTTTCCGAGCGTGCGGTTATGGGCGGCGTGACGCTCAACCTATGCGATACTGCCGGAATACGTGAAAAGGCGGAGCAGATAGAACAGCGCGGTATCGAGATTGCGCAGCAAAGCCTCAAAACGGCAGACCTTGTCTTTGCTGTATTTGACGGTTCAAAAACAATCTCGGACGACGATAGAAAAATCATAGAGCTATGCGCCGGAAAAACTGCCGTTGCAATAATAAACAAATGCGACCTGCCGCAAAATATAGACAAACAGTATATTTACAGCTCATTTATACACGCAGTAGAGATTTCGGCTGCAAAAAACGACGGAATTGACAAGCTTTCCAAGATTGTACAAGGCATGTTTCTGTCCGATAAAATCTCCGTTGAAAGCGGAATGCTGTTGACTAACACGCGTCATTATGAGCGCGCAGTGCGTGCAAGAGAGCTTGTAGACGCGGCAATAGCTACTGTAAAGCGCGGCTTTACCCCTGATCTTGCAAGCGTGGATATAACATCTGCGGCGGGTGAAATAGGAATGATAACGGGAAATACCGTGTCGGACAAAATTATCGATGAGATATTTTCGAAATTCTGTGTCGGAAAATAAATTGAAAGCGGACGAATGTCCGCTTTTTTATTACTCGAAAATATTAAATTTGTCAAGTGTATTGTATTGCGGGATATGGTTTGATATAATTAAAAAGATAACATTATCAAGGAAAGCACACAGATGAAAAATAACAAAAAAACAAAGTATACAAGCATCGGCGGCAGCGCGCTTATTGAAGGCGTCATGATGCGTTCAGGCAGTAAAATGTCCATCGCCGTGAGAAAACAAAGCGGAGACGTAGTGCTGAAGATAGAGCCGATTAAACAGACAAAAAGCATTATAAATAAAATTCCGATACTGCGCGGCGTTGTGGGATTTATTATGTCAATGATAACAAGCTATAAGTCGCTTATGTACTCCGCCGACGTATCCATGGAGGATATCCTGGAGGAGGAGCCGGAAAGTAAATTTGAAAAATGGCTGACAAACGCGCTTGGAAAGGGATTTATGAACGTACTCATGGTATTTTCAGTGATAATAGGGCTTGCAATAAGCATTTTGGCTTTTATATATCTCCCGACACTGCTTACCGACCTGTTTTCGAAGTATGTGTTAAAGCTCAGCCCGGTAGCCAAGCGCATAATTGTCGGTGCGCTCAAAATGCTGATATTTTTAATCTACATGCTCGCGGTCTCGCGCATGAAAGATATGCGCAGGCTATTTGAGTATCACGGTGCCGAGCATAAAACAATTTTCTGTTTTGAAGCAAAGCGCGAGCTTACACCCGAAAACGCAAAAAGCTTCAAGCGTTTCCATCCGAGATGCGGAACGTCTTTTATTATAATCACTCTCATTGTCAGTATCATCGTATCTATGATGATTCCGTGGCAAAACGCACAGCTGCACACGCTGTGGAAGCTTCTGTTTTTACCCGCTGTCATGGGAATTGCATATGAATTTATAAAGCTTGCCGGTAAATACGATAATTTGTTTACAAGGATAATTTCCGCGCCGGGGCTGTGGTTTCAGCGCATAACGACAAGAGAGCCGGATAGAGATCAGCTTGAAATAGCCATTTGGGCATTGCGCGGCGTGCTGGAGGATTATCCTCTCAACACACGCCTTATAATCGGCGCTGACGGCGTGCCTGTGCCTCAGGCACAAACCGAAACCGGCGCCGAAGATTCCAAAAGCGTCAAAGAAGATGAAAACAGCGGTGAAATCCGGCAATCAAACGGTGCAGACAATGAATGAAAGTGCGCGCGAGCTCGTACGGCGCGGCACACAGCTTATGGTTCAAGGCGGTATCAGCGGGTCAAGCGCAGCTTCTGACTCACGACGCCTTCTTGAGCATTTCTGCAAAATCACAAAAACCGATATGGTGTTAGACCCGTCAGTTACTCCTAAACCGGAAAGCGCAGCACAGTTTATCTGCGCCTGCCAAAGGCGGGCAAGCGGCGAGCCGCTCCAGTACATAATCGGCAGTTGGGAATTCATGGGGCTTGAATTTGAAGTAAACCCGTCTGTGCTCATACCCCGCGCCGACACCGAAACGCTTGTGACTTATACTTTGGAAAAGTACGGCGACCGTGAAAAGTCCGGGCTTCGGATTTTGGACATTTGCTGCGGCAGCGGCTGCATCGGTCTTGCCTTAAAGCATTTTCTGCCGCAAAGCAGCATCGTTCTTGCGGATATCAGCGAAAACGCACTGATTGTAGCGCAAAAAAACTCGCGCCGGCTCGGGCTGGATACGGAAATCGTCAAATGCGACCTTCTGCCCGGTTATAAAAACCGCTTTCATGACAGCGAATTTGACATCATCGTATCAAACCCGCCGTACATAAAAAGTACCGATATGGATTTTTTACAACGCGAAGTAAAGCATGAACCGCGAATAGCCCTTGACGGCGGTGAAGACGGAATGAAGTTTTACAGAGCGCTTGCGCTCCTTTGGGAGGGAGCGCTGAAACCGCACGGAGAGATGATACTCGAGGCGGGGTATGACACCTCGCGCGGTATATACTCATTGTTTGCCGAATGCGGGTACAGCGAAATTACAACACGGCGCGACCTTGGCGGAATTGTTCGCCTTGTCGCAGCAAAAAGAGGATCAGGATATGAAAATAATTAAGCGAGCCGCAGCGGCAGTAACTTCGGTTGTTTTAGCGCTCGGCTGTACGGCATTCAGCTATGCCGGCGGCTATAATACAATACAAATAACCCAGTCGCAGTCTTCAAAAATATCATATAACGGCGCGGAGTTTACAGCCTTTACCGGCAGATACAGCGTCGGCGGCAAAAATTACGGCGAGCGTGCATACACGGTTGTTGCAAAGCCCGGAATATTCACATCGGTAGAGGTGACCAGCGGCACAAGCGTCTACGGTAAAAGCACGCTTTCACAAAAGGTCGCATCATATAATCCGGGAGACGGGAGAAAGGTTGTCGGCGCCATCAATGCCGATTTCTTTTCAACAGCAACCGGACTTCCCCTCGGAATACAGATTTCAAACGGAGTTGTGCAGGCAACCAACAACAATGCCTATGAAAAATCCGTCGGCAGATATTCCGTTGCGTTCAGAGAGGACGGCACGGCTTTTACCGGAATACCCAACCTTAAGGTCAGCGCGGTAATCGGCGGCAGCGAAGTGGTCGCGGACAGGCTTAACGCCTACCCGGACGCAAACCTCTCCATGCTGACGGATGATTATGCTGACAAAACCTATTGGAACACGGGCTTTGCGCATGATATAATCGTGCTTGAGACAGACGGAAAGATGCGTATTGACAAACCGGTCTCCTGCCGGTTTGTCAGCTACATTAAATCAGCGTGGGAACCGATAGCCATTGAAAAAAATCATATATATCTTATCGCCCCTGCGGGAGACACACGTCTTTCAAAAGCGGCGCAGGGAAAAGAACCGGGAACTGAAAGCAGTGCCGTAGTTTCTGATCTTGCCGGAGGCTGGGCAGATGTAAAAAGCGCTGTCGGCGGAGGAAACCTGCTTATAAACGGCGGCACGCTTCGCTATCCGTCCACCTATGACCAGTCAATTGCAAACACCCTTACTTCCCGCAGTGCGGTAGGCATCCGTGCGGACGGCACCGTTATATTTTACACAGCGGAAAAGGATAAAAACGGCGCGCAAAGCGGCGGGGTCAAGTTAGAGGCGGTGGCTCAGGCGCTATATAATATGGGATGCGTTCAGGCCGTGAATTTTGACGGCGGCGGTTCCTCAACCATCGCCGCATCGGAAAACGGCGGTGCATGTACGGTTAAAAATTCACCTCAGGACGGAACACAGCGGCTTATATCCAATGCTCTGCTGCTTGTTTGCGACGAGAGGCTGCCTGTGGTTACGGAAGACTTTGAGGGAAATCCCGATATCACAGAGCAGTATTCGGGAATGAGTCTAATCAATGTTCAAAAAAGCAATGAGCGCGTGTATACCGGTACCGGCGCGCTTAAAGCGGACTTTAAGTTTGCGGGAGACAGCAGCATTGTCGGGTTTGGGTTCAACAAGCCTTACGTGCTTTCAGATTACAGCCATATGACAGTTTCCGTTTACGGAGACGGTTCGGGCACCGAGCTTTATGCTGTTCTGAGCGGCACCGAAGGCGAATACAAGACAAAGCTATGTACGCTTGATTTCACCGGCTGGAAAAAGCTCGAATTCAGCGTAATCGGTGCAAGTCAGCTCCGGGGTTTCCATATAGGCACAGAGAGCGGTTCCGTGAAAGCCGGAAGTATTTATATAGACCGTTTGACAGGCTACAAGGGCTTCACACTGAGTGATTCAACGGCGCCCGCGTTTGAGGTCAGCCTGAACGGCACCAAAATAACTCCCTACGCAAATGACGGGGCATTTTCTTCAGGCGCAGATTACGGCTCGCTCACATGCACGGTTGACGGAAAACAAATCGCTTATACAAACGGAGCTTTCGATATTTCCGGGATATCGGGAAGTAAAATAAAACGTGCCGAAATCGAAATTACCGACATTTTCGGAAACCGCGCAAAGCGCACGCTGCTGTTTAAGCCGGCAGGCTACAACTCAGCGCTGCCGTATTCCGATGTAAATGATCAGAAATGGGACAGTGTATACATCCGATACTGCACCGAAAATTCAATAATTGACGGATTTACGGAAAACGGAGTTGTAACCTTTCGCGGAAAGGAAAGCATAACCCGCGCGCAGTTCTGTACCATGCTTGTGCGAAAAATGGGACTGGATATAAATAAGTATGCGGGAGTCACGCTCCCGTATGAGGACACGGCCGACATTCCCAGGTGGGCAATGCTGTATGTCAAAGCGGCATATGCCGAGGGAATAATGACGGGCTCAAAAACCTTTACCGGCGTATCCTTCTATGCAAGAAACAACATAACGCGGCAGGAAGCGGCGTGCGCCGTAGAGCGTATCGCAAACGCCGACGAACGCCTTGCAATGCGCGTTGAATACAAGGATATGAGCGACATTTCGGGATGGGCAAAAAACGCAGTAACAGCCTTAACCTCAAAAGGCATTTTTGACGGCGACAACGACGGCAGATTTTATCCCAAGCGCAATCTTTCACGCTCGGAATCGGCGGCGCTAATAACCCGAATCGTTTAACATTATAATTTACATACGGCAGGTAAACAATCATGAATATACTTGTAATAGACGGTCAGGGCGGCAAAATGGGCCGAAAGATAATCGAGGAGCTGTGTTCGGGGTGCGACGGTCAAAACATGCAGATAACCGCGGTCGGCACAAACAGCTGCGCAACGGAAAGCATGATAAAAGGCGGCGCAGTACGGGCAGCCACGGGCGAAAATCCCGTAATCGTTGCCGCAAAACAGGCTGATATTATAATCGGACCGATAGGAATTGTAATAGCAGACGCATTATACGGCGAGATAACCCCTAAAATGGCGCTGGCCGTTGCACAAAGCTCTGCGCGGAGGATACTTCTTCCCGTCAACCGCTGCGGAAATCAGATTGCCGGTGTACGTGAATGTACGGTAAACGAACTAATTGACGACGCAATGAAAATGGTAAATGAAATAATAAAAGGTGCGTCACGCTAAGTGACGCACCTTTTTGATTTTTTACTTAATATTTGGCGTGAAGCCAAACGAGCATGTCGCTTTCTCCCCTGTTGGCAAAAGCACTGTACGGAATAAGACGTATCGTAACGGGCTCCGTCTCACCCTTATCACGTGAATACAGCGTATTTTTTGCACTTTGTATGCGAAATCCCGAAATGTTCAGCGTGTCAAGTCCTATGCTTTCATCATATTCGATACGGTAATCAAAATCATGCGGCACGCAAAGTGCGTGAAGGTTTTCGCTTACCTCGCAGTTATCAATACCCTCCGCGCAGTACACCACAGGTCCAGCTTGAATGCAAAGCCGGTGCGTATCATGCACAACCCTGCTGTCGGCATACACCGCAAACGGCGACATGTCAAATCTCAGCGTAATTTCTCCGCCGCTTTCCATCACGGCATATCCGTCCTTTACCGTATACTCCCTGTCAGCTGTAAATTTGGCACACCAGGACGGAATACGCACGGCAACGTTTTTTACACCGCACGCCGAAATCTTTACCGTACCGCTGCGGGGATAGTCTGTGTGCATTTTACACTCTGTTTTGCCGTCACTCAGCACACTTTCGGCAAACTGGTTTACAAACAGCGTATCGCTTTCCAAGCCGTAAATATATTCGGACAGCTTAGGGAGCAAACGATTAAGGTTAGGCGGGCAGCAGGAACACTTAAAGCATTCCACCCGCTGAGTAATCGGCAGCCGCCGCTTTCCGTATACGCTTTCAAAATGCTCTGAAAGCGTAATTTCAAGCGGATTTTCATAGAAAAACGCTTTTCCGTCCAACGATAAGCCCGACAATACACCGTTATAAAAAACACGCTCGATCACATCGGCAAACTCGGCGCGGTTTTCAAGGCGCAGCAGACGCTTTGCAAAGAACATAAAACCAATTCCGGCGCAGGTTTCGGCATATGCGTCGTTGTTGGGCAGGTCATAAGCGTGTGTAAAAGCCTCACCGATCGGTGTCGAGCCCAGTCCACCCGTCACATACATCTTTTTTGTCACAATATCCTCAAAGAGTGCAAAGCAGGCGCGCTTTAACTCGTTATCCCCCGTCTCAAAAGCACAGTCCGCCATCGCACTGTAAAGATAAACGGCACGGACTGCGTGCCCGACAGCTTCAGTTTGTTCGCGCACAGGCAGATGACTCTGATTATACGGCGTTTTCTCAGACTCGCATTTACCGCGGTTGTTCAGGAAAAACAGAGCCAGCTCCAAATACTTTTTAACTTTTGTATATCGGTACATCTCAATAAGCGCCAGTTCTATTTCCTCATGTCCGGGAGTTACAAATGCAGCGCTCTTTTCGATGACAAAAACCCTGTAAATATAATCCGCGTATTTTTCCATACATTTTAAAAACCGAGTTTCACCCGTAGCACGCGCATACGCCACAGCCGCCTCAAAAAGATGACCAGCACAGTAAAGCTCATGCTTATCACGGTCTTTAAAGCGCTTTTCCGGCTCGCAGACCGTAAAATATATATTAAAATAACCGTCGCCATCCTGGTGCTCTTCGATTTTGTCAATAAGACGCTCCACCCTGCCCTTTAGCTCGGAATCGGGATTATCATGCAGAATATATGCCGCACCCTCCATCCATTTTGCAACGTCACTGTCGTAAAAATAGTGCGGTTTATTCGGTTTGCCCTCTATCCAGTCAAAGTCAAAGGCACCAATCCTGCCGCTGTCACAAAACCTGTCGTAAACCGCATTTATTGTGACTTTCCGATTAAGCTTTTGTTTATCGGCTATATACCCGCCCGTAATTTTCACCTTATCGCAATCAAATAGCTTCATATCACACCTCCGTATTGCTGTTGCTTTTTTTGCGCAACTGAATTATAATACATACAGCGGTTTTAAATCAAGCCGTAAAACACGATAAAAGGTGTGAAAAAACGATATGAATATACTCGTAAATCCCTATATCTCCTTTCGCGGCGCTGGACTGTTTTATTCTGAAAAAGAGTGGACACATCCCAAAAGAGTTGAAAAAACATATGAGATAATTTATGTAACGGAGGGAGTTGTGCATATGCGTGAAAACGGAGCTGACACGGACGCCGGTCAGGGTCAGATAATGCTGCTTGAACCCGACACACTGCACGAGGGATACAGGGAAAGCCGCAGAGTGGGATTTTACTGGCTACACTTTTCTCTGTCAGGCGAAAATCTGCCATTTAAAAAGAGGTTTTTTGAGCGCTTTGACAGTGCGTATCTTTTCCGCGAACTTTTGCACTGCAACAACCTTCCGAGCAGCTCGGAGCACACGGTTAATGCTATTCTTATCCGAATACTGTGTGAGCTCTGCGATCTGTCAGATCGTAAAGACGGGAAAGAAGACGGAAAGGCAAGCGAAATATATGAATGGATACGGGCAAACTCCGGCGCCGCGCTTACCGCGGCAAATGTTGCGGCAAGGTTTCAGTGCTCCCCGGACCATGCGACAAGGCTGCTCACAAAATATTGCGGCAAAGGCATAAAGGGAGTAAACGACATGTTTGTAATCAAGCGTGCAAAGGAGCTTTTGTGCAATACAAACAAGTATATAAAAGAGATAGCCTTTGAACTCGGATTTTGCTCCGACAACGCATTTATAGCCTTTTTCAAATATCACGAGGGCATATACCCCGAAAAGTACCGCAACAGATTTTTCAAAACGCACATGAACAGCAAATAACTTCAGATACAGTAAAAAGTCCACAGACAAATGTCTGCGGACTTTCAATTTTTCAATCGCTTTTTAATTTATCTTCTCAATACATTTTTCGATAGACGAATCACGAATTGCGCCGACGAAAACATCAACAACATAGCCGTCCTTATCTATAAAATACGTTACGGGAGTTGCGCCGATATTATACTTTTCTATCGCTTCACTGCTCTCAAAGCAAAGCTTTTCAAGCTCTAAAATATCGGCCGAGGCAGCTTTGAGCTTTTCCTTTTGCTCATTTTCGGGAAGCTCGCTTACCGACAGCGCAATAATATCCGCATCGCCGTGCAGATTTATAATCTGTGACAAAAGCTTTGTAGCACCCTCTATTTCGGGGTCAATAAAAATCACCACACTGCCGCGTTTACCGTAATTATCAGACAGGCTGACAACCTGACCGTGCTGAGTTCCAGCAGAAAAGTCATACGCCTTCTGCGGCTTTTTGGTAACCACAGACAGAGTAAGATAGATTACTATAACAAGCACAAACACGCCGGCCGCGACTAAAAAATTGCGAATTCTGTTCATTTTTATTTTTCCTTTATAGAGTTATATATCGTCATCAAACAGCTTTTCGTCTATAAGCAGCTGCAAAATATTTTTATACTTCTCGGTAGGGTTATTTTCAAACTGATCCACTATTATCTGAGCCTGAATTTGCGTGGGCACAAACAACCTGTACTCCAGCAGCGTATCCTCTCCCTCAAGCAGAGTGCACACCGCCTCATAACCGTTTTTCTTTTCCTCTATACGGCTTTTAACACTGCGCTTTCGCTCGATATCCGCCAGCAGCCTCAAAAGCGCACTCTGATTTTTCCGCCGCACGCTGAACGGCAGATTATGCTCAAAGACAGACAGTGTTTCCCGTCCGAGCTCGGTAATATACAGCTCATTGGGAGTATTATGACTGACAAAATCAATAAGCCCGGAATTCATCAGTCCGTCCATTGCCTGCGCAATATCAAAATACTCAGCCGTACCGCCGTCCAGTGCGATTTGCAAAAGATTTTCCTTTGACAGCCTGCCGCCGGCGTAATTCAATATATATAAAATCAGAACTTTAACGTCGGGCACGCTGTTCAGTCCGCCGATTATCGCCATATTCACGCCTCCACATAATGTACGAAATAATTATATCAGTATCACAGTTTATTGTCAACAGCGCGGCGCTTTTGAAACCCGTATAACAACAGTATAAATATATCTTGGCACCGGACAAGTTTCAATAAATAGTTTAAATTAGGTTCTTATTTGTATAAGATAAGACATGTCGGCAAAATATTATTGTAATCGCCGGCAATACGTGGTATACTGATATTAAATGATTTTACCTGAATTTGAAAGGAGAGGCATTCCATGTCAAAACCTGCTCTTGTCGTAATGGCAGCCGGAATGGGCAGCCGCTACGGCGGACTCAAGCAAATCGACCCCATCGACAGAGAGGGGCATCTTATAATAGATTTTTCAATTTATGACGCTCTTAAAGCCGGCTTTGAAAAAGTCATATTTGTAATAAAGCACGAAATAGAGGCTGACTTTAAGGCATCCATCGGCGACAGAATATCAAAGCTTGTCAAGGTGGAATATGTATACCAGGAGCTTGACAAGCTGCCGCAGGGCTATTCCGTACCGCAGGGCAGAGTCAAGCCATGGGGCACCGCACACGCAATTCTTTGCTGTGAGGACGTAATTGACGGACCGTTTGCCGTTATCAATTCAGACGACTATTACGGTCCGCAGGCATACAAAGAGCTGTACAATCACCTGATGCGTAATGACAAGGACGATAAATTCGGCATTGCGCTTGTAGGCTATATTCTCCGTAACACGCTTACAGACAAGGGATATGTCTCCCGCGGTATCTGCCGTGTCAAAAACGGAAAGCTTTTGGAGATAAATGAGCGTACACACATTGAAACTGACGGCAGCGACGCAAAGTTTACAGAGGACGAAGGCAAAACATACACCCATCTGTCCGGCGACAGTATCGCATCCATGAATATGTGGGGCTATAACCGCGCATTTATAGACGAGCTGAAAAAACGGTTCCCGAAATTTCTGGACAAAGCAATCAGAGAAAATCCGCTTAAAAGTGAATTTTTCCTGCCCGTTACCGTTGACGATATGCTGCGCGACGGCATCGCGTCGGTTGACGTGCTTACGACTCATGACAAATGGTACGGCGTCACATATGCCCAAGATAAGCCCACCGTTATGGCGGGTATACAATCACTTAAAGACGGAGGACTGTATCCGGAAAAGCTATGGAAATAAACGATATTATAAAACAATTTAATATAAAGGGTGAAATAAAAAGTGTATCTCCCTTGGGGAACGGGCATATCAACGATACGCTGCTTGTCACGACTGACTGTGAAAAATATACCTTTCAGCGCATAAATACGGATATTTTCAAAAGTCCGGACGAGTTGATGGAAAACCTGTTTGCCGTAACGGAATATCTAAAAAAACATTATCCCGAAGACAAAACGATAAATTATGTTCGCACACTGGACGGCAAACGCTATTTTCGCAGCGACAGCGGATGTTACCGCTTGTCGGTATTTATTGATAACGTTATTGCCTTGGACGGTGCGAGAAACACAAGTGATTTTTACGAAAGCGCCGTTGCTTTTGGCGGCTTTCAGAAAAAGCTTGCAGATTTTCCCGCCGATACTCTGCATGAGACAATCAAAGATTTCCACAATACGGCATGGCGGCTTGAAAACCTGAAAAAAGCTGTCGCCTCCGACAGCTGCAAACGTCTTGAAGGCGTTAAAAAGGAAGTGGATTCCTATCTTTCAAGAGAGCACAAAATTGACACGGGAATTATTCTTCCGCTTCGCGTAACACACAATGATACAAAACTCAACAATGTACTTTTAGACGAAAAAACAGGCAAAGGCGTATGCGTTATCGATCTTGATACGATAATGCCCGGTCTTTCCATAAACGACTTCGGCGACGCCATCAGGTTCGGAGCATCCACCGCAGCAGAGGACGAAAAGGATTTGTCAAAGGTACACTTTTCACTTGAATTGTTTGAGGCGTATGTCCGCGGATATTTCGACGGAGTCGGAAACGCATTGACAGAAGATGAAATACGGCTTTTGCCGCACGGTGCCATAATGATGACCTACGAATGCGGGATGCGATTCCTTACAGACTATCTGGAAGGCGATACATACTTTAAAACAAGCTATCCCGAGCACAATCTCGTACGTACACGCACACAGCTGAGGCTCGTAGAGGAGATGGAGCAAAATTACGACAACATGCTTGCTATCGTAAATAAATATAAAAATTAAAATAAAAAATAACCCCGCGGGAAAATTATATCCCGCGGGGTTATTTTTTATTTACTAAAAGAGATATCTATACTGTCATAAATCTCTATCTTATTCTCATCATGATGCCTTGCATAATCATCATAATTATAAAATTCCAGTTTAAAATTATCAGGCTGATTATTATCAATGATATAGTATACTCGCTGCCCATTATACAAACTATCCTTGCCGGACAGTTTATCACCTGTTTCAGTTACCGCACGAATCGGATTCATTAATGCATCACCTTTAGATACGTTGTAATATACAGCCGTACAACCGGGAGTGCGCTTAACTGAATTGACAGTGTACTCACTTTCATTTAATGTTACAGTTTTATTAACATCAATTTCATCAACCTTTTTGACAAACTTATTACTAAAATAATCCGTTATATCAAATACATAAATACAGTTATTATTCTCACTATTTTCATCTGTTACATTTTCTAAAAAGGACAAATAAAATTTCGTACTTTCATCAAACATTCCGCAGCAAAATTTATAATGTTTAACTGCATTATCCGATTTAGCAGAAGCCACAGTCATATCATCGAGTGCATAGCCGCCAACTTCCGTTGAAATATAGCTGTCATAACAGAAAAAATCTTTTGGTACGCTTAAAGTAAATGCCACAGAGTTCGCATCTTTATACGAATCCAATATCTTGACATCTACAAACCGTTCCTTAATAGTTTCTTTATTATCAGAACGCTGCTCATACCCGTTTTCTTCAGTATATGATACAAGAGTAGATACATAATTATCTGAAATTTTTTTATCAACCGCTTTAAAATAGCTATTATCTACAGCATTTTTTATGCTTCCAAATGACTTTACGTTTCCCGGCTTATTATCAAATACCTCTGAAAATTCTATCTTTGTACTACATCCTGTAAACATAAAAATAAGAATAATAAAAGATATATAACTCAATATTCTTTTCATAAATACCACTCTTTCCCTATTCCCCGTCAAACTGTACTACTGATTCCACCTCATACTCTTTGAGGTTTTCCCTACCGCCGAGTGCGGGAAGCTCAATCAGAAAAATCGCCTTCGCAACAGTACCCCCAAGCCGCTCGACAAGCCTTGCCGCCGCGCGAACCGTTCCTCCGGTGGCAATAAGGTCATCGATTATAACGGCGCGCTGACCCGGCTTTATCGCGTCACTGTGCATTTCTATTACGGCGCTGCCGTATTCAAGAGAGTATTTTTCCTCAACCGTATTAAACGGCAGCTTGCCTTTTTTCCGAACGGGCACAAACGGCCTTTTAAGTTTATACGCTATCGGTGCTCCGAATAAAAATCCGCGCGATTCAATGCCCACAATTATATCAAACTCAACGCCATCCAAAAGACCAGAAAGCGCATCCACCGCAAGCTCGAGCCCGCGCGCATCCTGCAAAACCGTGGTCACATCCCTGAACATAACCCCCTTTTTCGGAAAATCGGGTATTGTACGTATATAATCCTTAACATCCATCACTTTCACCTCCGTATAGACTGTTTTTACTGACTATATCATAATAATACATCAAACATCTGATAAAATCAAATGATTTTTACGCTTTTAAGTCATATATTCATCCCTGCGCATTTAAAATATATCAAGGGTGATTGAATGAAAAAATTCCGACTGTTAAAAAATGCCGCGTTGCTGACCGTAACGGGGTTTTTCCTGCGCGGGCTTGGCATGATTTTCCGAATTTACATATCGGGGCGCATCGGAGAGGAAGGCATGGGTCTGTACCAGCTCATTTCCTCCGTGTACTTTCTGTTTATAACGCTGGCTCAGTCGGGAATTTCGGTTACCGTTACCAGGCTCTGCGCGCAGAAATTTGCACTGCACGACAGTCTTGGCGCCTACAAAATCCTCAAAAGCGCCATAGTTGTCGCACTGCTGACGGGAGGTCTGGCATGCGCCGGCATGCTTGCGCTGTCGGGTACTCTTTCAAAGCTGTGGATTGCGGATATGCGCGCATTGTATTCTCTGCGCGTGCTGGCGCTCTCGCTTCCGTTCATTTCCGTGTGCAATGTTTTGTCCTCATATTTTATCGCATCTAAAAACGTAATTTACGGCTGTACGGCACAGATTTTAGAACAGCTGACACGAATGGGAATCGTAGTGCTCGCCGCAGCATACTTTTCAAAATACAGTCTGCCTGTCATGCTGGCTGCAGTATTTGCCGCAAATACCCTCTCGGAAGCGGTATCCTGCATGTACCTGGGGCTTCGGCTTTTATTGAAAAAAGACCGCCCGTTCGGCAGAAAAGGAGAAAAACCGCATTACAAGCGCATGATTATAAAAAACAGCGCGCCTGTCGCCGCGTCGCGCTATCTTGCCTCAGCGCTGCACACAGCGGAAAATATGCTTGTGCCGAGCGCAATGACGCTTTTTACACATTCAAGGACGGATTCACTGTCCGCTTTCGGCGCTCTGAAAGGAATGGCCATGCCGCTGCTGTTTTTTCCGTCCTCCTTCCTTTCGGCAATGTCCACTCTGCTTGTGCCCGAAATAACAGACGCACACGCACGCCGCGACCGCGCGGCAATGACTAAAATCATCAACCGCGCAGCCTCTTTCACACTTATATTGTCTATAATGGCAGCCGGTATTTTTTGGATGTTTTCAGACAGTTTGGGCATGCTCATTTACAAAAGCCAGCAAGTATCAAAAATGCTGATGATGCTTGCACCCATTGTTCCGTTTATGTATCTTGACAGCATCTGCGACGGACTTTTAAAAGGACTGGGGCTTCAAAGGCAGGTGCTGATACACAACTGTATAGATTCAGCGCTGAGAATCATACTAATAGCTACTATCGTACCCAAGTTCGGCATAAACGGTTTCATCGCCGTAATGTGGGTGTCCAACATACTTATTTCGGTTCTGAATCTAAGACTGCTGCTCAACGTGTCAGGCGTAAAATGTAATTTCAAGGGATGGTTTTTATATCCTCTGTGCTGTGCGGCGGTTTCGGCAATTATAACAAAATTTCTTCGCCCGAATGGTGCAACTGTACTAAAAACCGGACTCGGATGCATGCTGTTCTGTTTTGTTTTTCTGCTTTTAATGATGTTTCTGAGCCGGGAGAGTAAAATTTATAAAAATAAATAAAAAAAGTGCTTTATTTTAATTTCGAGTTATGTTATAATACCGTATATGATTATTATGCTGATGTATTATGCACTAAGGTATCATACACGGTATAACTGTAATTCGGAGGAATGTAAGTAATGAGAAAGACCACAAAAATTTTAAGTCTTCTGCTTGTTCTGATTACTGTGCTCGGACTGTGTTCGGGTTGCGTCAGCGGTGAAAGCTGGGTAACTCTCAAATTCGGCGTGCCCTATTCAGAGGACAGCGAGGAATATCAGAAGATAATGACTGCTGTTGAGGACAGCAACGCGTATCATGAAACCGATTTTGTAAAAATCGAACTGGAGGTCATTCCGGAGGATGAAGAGGGCAAAAAATCGTTCCTTAAAAGAATGAATAACGGCGAAATCGCGTTTTTCTTTTACGAGCGCGACGAGCTTATCACTCCATACATTGAAAGCGGACGTCTTGCTACAATCAGCGAAATTCAGCAGGTATATCCCTCATGTTTTGAGCAGAGAAAACAGTTTGTACTTGATACTTCGACAGACGCCGACGGTGTGAACCATATGCTGGCGCTTAAAGGAAATTATCAGGGAGTATTCTTTAATGAAGAACTGTTTTTAAAGTACGGTCTTCAGATACCCAAGACATGGGAGCAATTTCAAAACGTAATTGAAACATTCAAAACCAACGGCGTCACACCGTTTGCTGCCGGATTTGCAGACGGCGGAATGAAATACTGGTTGGATGAGCTTATACTTATGGAAGGCGGCGTTGCAGAACATTCCTACATACCCAAATACGGCGTTATAAACAGCTGGACAAGAGCCGTATCGGACCTTAAGGCACTTTATGACGGCGGAGCTTTCAACAGCGACTGTATGACAATGACGCAGGATGACGCAGAAGCGCTGTTTGCCGACGGCAAAGCAGCAATGATTGTTACCAACTCCAAAAACATTGCCACAGATGAGGCGGACGTTGACAAAATGGGCGTTTTCGCAATGCCTCTTACAACAACCGGTAAAAAAGAAATCGGCGACATTGTCTGCGATTATGACACAGGTGTTTATGTAAATTCTCAGTTTCTCAAAAAAAGAACCGAAGTTATAGATACTCTTATTCAGTTTGTTATTGACTATCTTGACCAGCCGATTGATACAATGTACGGAGATACAGAGGCAGCCGAATGGAGCTACCCTGCATATAAGTCCAACTGGTCCATGCCCGGAAATCCGTACACTATCGGTGAAGAGCCTATTATAGAGGATAACGAATTTACAAGTCCCGAAGACTTGGAGCCGGTAGATCCTACTGTTCAGGAGGAAATCAAGGAAGAAGATACCCTCCAGGAGCGCGTATTCAACATGATGGAACATGTTACAAATGCGGGTCGTCCGCTCACCTCAAACTTTAAGACACTTGATTCATTTACCGAAAGCGTTAAAAACTACATTCAGAACGGCGGAGATATCAATGCCGTACTCAAGGATGCCACTGATAAAGAGATAGCAGCTCAAAGCGGTACGTCCGCCGAAGGCGAACAGGCAGACAGTAAAACGGAGTAATTCTGTATGAAGCAGATGCAGCAGTTTTTTAAAAAGCTGAGCGACTGGGTATTCACAGGCAAGCGCCTGCCTGTCATTATCGTTGTATTTATAGTTGTATCAGTAACTGTTATTGTTACAGTTGTCAGTTTGGTAAATAAACCCGAAAGCAACATCGTCACGGTTTTTGTCACAGTCGAAGGACTGGAGGAAGGCAAGAACTTTGAAAACAGACAAATCAGTATAAAAGACGGTGATCCCATTTCAGAGATATTCAGTCTGAAATATGAGGATATTTACGAGGCGTTCGGTCAGCCGCTGATTCAATATAACGAACTTCAGTCAATTCTCGGTGTTCGCGTTACAAACGAAAAGTCATTTCATATTACGGTAGACGGCAAGTTTGAGACAGACTTATCCCAGGCATATGTATACGGCGGACAAACAATAGTAATTTCATATTATTAAAGTAAAAAGGGGGGGGCGGTTTCCGTCCCCTTATTTTTATATAACTTTAAAGGGAAAAATAATGAGTAAGAAAACAATAATTAAAATATCCGCATTTATTCTGTTTTTTATTATGTCATATCTGATACTGTGCTACCTGCCTTCCATGCGTATAAAGCTTGACGCACCGCCCGGAGAATACCTTTGGGAAAGCATTAAACACAATTCAGTATATAAAACCCTCATTTCCGCTGTAATAGGCGGTATCGCGGCATACATGAGCCGACGGCTTATACAAGACAAAAAGTAAAAAGGTATTGCAAATATTTGCAATACCTTTTTATAATTATTTTACGACTATGTCATCAAGACTTCTGACCGACTCGCCGGAGCTGACAATAATAACTCTGTCACCCTCAAGAATAGACGTCATTCCGTTTGGATAAAGCACCTCTCTGCCTCTCACAATTCCCGCAAGCAGCAGACCCCGGCGCAGATTTAGCTTCATCAGCGGCACTCCGGCATGTGCAAAACCCGGCTTTGCAATAAATTCAACTATCTCTGCGCCGCCGTCCGCAATTTTGCATACAGTCCCAACCGCCGAGCTGAGCGTTTCGGACAATGCCCGAACATAACTTAACGCTATACGCGACAGGGTCTTTTCCTCGGAAAACACAGCACTGCTGTAACCCATATTCGGAAGCATCGCGCTGAGAGGACCCTTTGAAAGCTTTGTAACTATCTTTTTTGCTCCGCTTTCCTTGGCATACATAGCAAGTATTACGTTATCCTCATCACGATCGGACAACGCCATGACGGAATCAGCACCCGCAAGCCCCTGCTTTGTCAAAAGACTTCCGTCAAAAGGATCTGCATTGATTATACGGGTCTTGCCAAGCACACTTTCAAGCAGCCTGCAGCGCTGTGCATCCTTTTCGATTAGCTTTACACCAACCCCGGTTTTCTCAAGTGCCGAAGCCAAAAACATTGCCGTATTGCTGCCTCCGGTTATCATGACATTTTTAATCTTATTGTTTTGCATACCTATTATTTTTAAAAATTCAAAAATATCCTCATGCGGTCCTGTAATATATATCTCGTCATCCTGCTCAACCACAAATCTGCCGTCCGGTATTATAACGCGTCCGGCACGCTTAACAGCACAAACAAGCACCGAAAGTTTTGAAGAAATACGTATCGCGGCAAGTGTTTTTCCTATTATCTCCGCGCCCCCGCACACTCCTACATGTGCCAACTCCGCACGTCCGCCGGCAAAGCTCAAAACATTAACGGCGGCGGGAATGCGGGCGGCCCTGAATATCTCATGAGCCGTTTCATACTCCGGATTAAAAATCATATCTATGCCGCATATAGTCGAAAAATACGGCATCTCGCTCAAAAACTCGGACGAATGGGTAACCGCCGCCGCATGACCCACACCCACGTGCTTTGCCGAGAAGCAGCTTAAAATATTAAGTTCGTCCGAGCCGGATGCTGCAATAAACAAATCAGACCTGAATGCCCCCGCAGCCTTCAGTGTATCATACATTGCGGCATGACCGACAACACCTTGGACGCCATAGCTGCGTTCTGCCGCGCTCACCGCCTGCCTGTCGGTATCAATTACCGTCACAGCGTGACCGTCCTCTTTTAAAACACGCACAAGCGTGCGCCCCGTGCGACCGAGGCCCGCAATAATTATTTTCATACTGTTTTTCTCCTGTTATTCTATTGATTTAAGACTCTCTGTCATACTGATATGCTTCAGCTTAAAATGCATAAAGAAATTAACGAGTGCCGAAAAAACAAAAGTGAGCAATGCACTCATGATAAAGCTTAAAACGTCAATATCCCGGGTAAACATTATCATGTCTATCTCCGCGGCACTTATTACAAACCGGTGCAAAAAAACACCCAGACATAGCCCTAAAGCAGTCCCGACCGCCGTAAGCACAATATTTTCTCGATAAATATAAGCGTCCGTCTCTCTCGGATAAAAGCCAAGAACCTTTATAGTAGCAATTTCCCTGACACGCTCGCCGATATTTATATTAGTGAGGTTATACAGCACAACAAAATTTAAAAGACACGCGCTTACTATAAGCAGCCACACAACACCGTTAAGGCTGTCAAACACATCCGCAAAACTGTCCATCATATCCTGTGAATTCATAACAGAAACCACATCGTCATTAACGGACATTCTTTCACCTGCAGCCTTCGGGTCTGCTGATTTCACATACGCCTGATTATATTCAGGCGGCTTTTCAAACAGATCTTCATATGTCTGCGGTGACATATAAACATAGTTGTAAATATAATTTTCCGTTATTCCGCTGACCGTAAGGTCAATATAATCTCCTTCTCCGCGCTTTACCGAGATTTTATCACCCACTCCGAGCTTCAGCCGCGACGAAAGCTTTTCGGCAATAACAGTCTGACCGTACCCCGGAAAATCAACTGCCATGCCGCTTTTACGTTCGTGAAAACTGATATAATCATTTAACTGTTCGGGTTTTTCAGGTACAAAGATATAACACTCAAGATTTGCAGTACCGTTTTTAGCGTCTGAGCTTGTGCTTTGAACAAAAATGCAGTCATCTGAATTATCATAAACAGCGGCTCTGACCTCATCATTATCATCCGAAAGATACACAGTCATGTCAAAATTCTGAATTTTACCGTACTGCTTTGGTATCATACCGGAAATAGAGTCTTTTAGTCCAAAGCCGGTCAGCAGCAACGCGCAACACCCGCCGATACCGAGCACCGTCATAAAAAACCGCTTTTTATACCTTAGAATATTGCGGCAGGTAACCTTAGATGTAAAGGACATACGCTTCCACAAAAATCCCACACGCTCGAGTATAACCTTTTTGCCGCTCTTCGGAGCCGCCGGCCGCATGAGCTGCGCCGCAGGCGCACGCAGACTGTCAAGCGCCGCCCAAAGTGTAACAAAAACAGTAAGCACAAGTGCCGCGCCGAATGCAAGCGCTGTTTTGGATATGTCAACCGTCAAAACAACAGATGGTAGAGAATAAAGTATTTTATATGTATTAAAAATAACAATGGGAATGACCGTATTACCGAGTATAATGCCGATAATGCCGCCGAAAACCGCAGCAATACAGGAATAGGACAGATACTGAGCTGCAATCGCACCCCTGCCATAGCCCAGTGCGGACAAAGTACCGATTTTTGTACGCTGCTCGTCTATCATTCTTGTCATAGTAGTAAGGCACACAAGCGCCGCAACCACAAAGAATATTATAGGAAACACACGTGCAATATTATCGATGCGCTGCGCATCTTGTGAAAAAGCGTTTACTCCATAGTTATCTTTGAGAGTAGTCACATAAATTTCTGGCGGCTCCAGTACATCAATATCCTCCTGTGCTTTCTTCAGCTCTTCTTCTGCATCCGTAAGCTCCTCTTCTGCCTTTTTCTTTTGTGCATTGTATTCTTCAAGTCCGTTCTGATACTCACGCATTCCGCTTTGGTATTCATCACGGGCAGCTGCGAGCTTTGTCTCATTTTCGGTAATTTCCGCCTGCGCAGCGGCAAGCTCCCGCTCCGCCTGAGCTTTAGAGCTCTCAAGCTCTGTTCTGCCGGAATTTATCGCCTCTTCGGCAGCCTCAAGCTGAGCGCGTGCGGATGCCGTCTGCGCATCTGCCACGTCCTTTCCGTAAACGGACATAAGATATGAATATGTTTTTTCAAGCTCTTCTACCGCGCTCTCATACTGCGTACTTTTTTCTTCAAGCTCCGTCTGAGCGGCAGCAAGCATACTCTCACTCTCTGTACGCGCCTTTTCAAGCTCGGCTTTGCCGCGCTCCAAATCCCGCTCGCCCGCGGATATCTGCGCACCGGCGCTGTCAAGCGCAGCCTTTGCGTCATCCAGCGCACGTTTTGCATCTGAAAGTTCTTTTTCAGCGCGGATCTTTTCGCTGTCATATTCAGCACGGGCTTTATCAAGCTCCTCCTGCGCTCCGTCTTGCACACGTTTAAGTTGCACGCTTGCAAGAGAACTGTTTTCAAGTGCCTTTACGGCACTCTCTATTCTTGCTTCATACTCCTCAGTATACAGCCGAAGCTGCTGCGCACCGTCAACAGACAGATAAACCTCGGTATAATAATCTGTGTCAAAATCACTCTCCGCTATATACGCATAATGATTCAGCGAACCCTGCCCTACTGACGCCGCACCGCGCTGCACCGACGGAAAAACAGGAGATTCAACAATACCGACGACCGTAAAGCTGCGGGTTTTAAACATGCTAAGGGTATCCTCATCATTTTCATCCGACAAGGTTATCGTCTCACCTATCTGCGACAAATTGCCGCTCATTTTATTCCTGCCCAGTACACACTCGCCGGAATTTTGCGGCATTCTGCCCTCCAAAAGACGCACGCCGTTTATTCCGTCAGTCAGTGACATCAGTCTAATAGCTGTTCCGTCTGTAATAACATCCGCCGATTTGGACGGCACTGCCTGCAAAACGTTTTCCACCGTCAAAATACTCTCAAGGTCGGACTCTTCAAAGCCGTACTCCGACAAAATCTTTATATCATAGAGATTATAACTGTCGGCATAGCTGTCCATGCTCTTTTTCATTACCGGCATGGTTGAACCCAGACCCGAATAGAAACCGACGCCGAGCGCGAAAATAGCTGAAATCGCAAAAAATCTGGCCTTTGAGCTTTTTATTTCCCTGAAAATAAGACGAATAGATTTCATTACCACTCAATTTCCTCAATAGGCGTAGGATGCTCGTTTGTAGTCATGCTCTCCACCCTGCCGCTTTTAACGGTTATAACCCGGTCTGCCATCGGCTTCAGCGCGCTGTTGTGGGTTATTATTATAACGGTCATACTCTCGTTTTTACAGGTATCGTATAGAAGGCGAAGTATCGCCTTTCCGGTTTTATAGTCCAACGCTCCCGTCGGCTCGTCGCACAAAAGCAGCTTGGGCGACTTTGCAAGTGCGCGCGCAATCGCAACACGCTGCTGTTCACCGCCTGACAGCTGCGACGGGAAAGACCCCTCCTTGCTCGCAAGACCTACAAGCTCAAGCGTCTTTACCGCATCCTTCGGATTCTTACAGATTTGGCTGGCAAGCTCAACATTTTCCGAAGCGGTCAGGTTTTGAACAAGGTTATAAAACTGAAATACAAATCCCACATCATGGCGTCGGTATTCTGTGAGTTGGCGACGGTCAAAACCGGAAACATCTCTGCCGTCCACGGTGACAGTGCCGCCTGTCACCGAATCCATTCCGCCGAGCATATTGAGAATTGTTGTTTTGCCTGCGCCTGACGAACCGACAACAACACAAAGCTCCCCCTGCTCAACATGAAACGAAACTCCGTCTGCCGCGCGGCATTCGGTCTGACCGGTTTTATATATTTTAGTAACGTTGCAAAATTCTATAAAGCTCATAATCTACCTCACATATAAAGGCGAAATTTTATACTCCCGTCCGCCGCCTCTTCGCACTTTCGAGCAAAAGTCATAAATATCGGAAGCACGGCACTCAAGTTCAAAATGATCGCCTGCATTTTCAAGCTCCCCCGCCCTGCTCGGCTTTGTTATAACAGGTAACGAACAGGTGTGCTCCAGCTTCTTCAAAAGCGTTCGTCCGCAGTCGTTAAACGCAAGGACGTTAAGATAAGGCACGCGTGTTTTACAAAGTCCGGCAGGATTTTGCAGCAGCACGTTTATGACCGCCCGCCGTATACGCGCGTGGGTGTACCGCTTGCTTTTAACAAGAAAAATCAGTTCTTTTGCGCCGGCGGCATGCTGCGCCGCACTGAAAACACGGTTATTGAGTCCCTCGCTCATATCGGCAAAGCGTGAAAGCTCAGTCGCCGTTTTACTGTATACCGAAAAGAGCAGGATACTGTCAAACCGCTGACGGTCTATGGCATTTTTCAGTTTTAAAGGCATGAACGCGGACATATCCTCTCCCTCATGCGCTCTGATATACGACGCGCTGGCAAAGCCGCCGTCCGCTGTTTTTCCGTCGTGACAGGCGCCTCGACGCTCAATATTTACAAGCTTCAAATCGCTTTTCTGCTCTATAACCGCTTTTATATACTCAAACGCCAGAAGATTATTGGGACTTTTAAGCAGCGCTGCGTCCGCATCCGAGCAGGCGCTGTATGCCAGCATAACCGCATCACCGTAGCTTTTGCCCTGTGAAATATTTTTTTTAAATTCACAGTTCAGCTTTTGTCTGTCGGTAAGCGCAAGCCTGAACAGCGGCGTCAAATCCTGCGTCTCGCTGCCGAAGCAAAGAGAGGCGGGAATTCCCAGCGCGCTTGCCATTTCCACACCGGCGCCGGCAAAAATATGTGAGCCTGCAAGCGTATACGCTGTCGGTATCTGTATAACAAGGTCAGCCCCGCATCGCACCGCCGCCTGCGCCCGGGTGTGCTTGTCGCAGAATGCAATATCGCCGCGCTGGACAAAATTGCCGCTCATAAAGCATACGGTAGCGTCCGCATCCGTTTTTTCACGTGCTCTTTCAAGCAGGTATTTATGCCCGTTATGAAACGGATTGAATTCACAGATAACGGCGTTTATCACACTCTTTCTCCTTTTCCTCTTGAAAGTTTACAGAAAATATTATATAATTACAGACAATATTATTTCAAGGTTATTATATAACATTTAACAATAAATTTAAAGAGGAAAAGTAAAATGAAAGTTCTTGTTATAAACGCCGGCAGTTCATCACTCAAGTATCAGTGCATTGATATGGAAACGGAATGCTGCCTTGCAAAGGGTATGTGTGACCGAATCGGCATTGACGACGGATTTTTCAAGCAGAGCGCGGGTGAAAAATATGTTGAAAAGCAGGTGGACATACCCGACCATGCAACTGCTATCCGTCTTGTGCTCAAGTACCTGACGGACAGTGAGTTTGGTGTTATATCTGATATTTCACAGATTACGGCTGTCGGACACCGCGTTGTAAACGGCGGCGAGATTTTCCCCGAAAGCACACTGCTGAACGAGGAAAAAATCAATAAGATAGAAGAGCTTACGGATTTTGCGCCTCTTCATAATCCGCCCGCGGTTACAGGAATGCGCGCTTGTGTTTCGGTGATGGGAAAGGACGTGCCGCAGGTGGCTGTTTTCGACACGTCGTTTCACCAGACTATGCCGGACGTTGCGGGGCTTTATCCTCTGCCCAAAAAGTACCATGAGGAGTACGGCATTCGCCGTTTCGGCGCGCACGGAACGTCGCACAAATTTGTGGCAAACGAGTGCGCAAAATACCTTAACAGGGATATAAAAGAGCTTAAAATTGTCACATGCCATCTGGGCAACGGCTCGTCCATTACTGCGGTTGACGGCGGACGCAGCATTGACACATCAATGGGATTTACGCCGCTTGCGGGCGTTATGATGGGTACGCGTTGCGGAGACATCGATCCGGCGATTGTAATGTATATCATGGACAAAGAAGGCTTAAATACCGACGAAATGAACGTGCTGCTCAACAAAAAGTCGGGCGCTTTGGGCGTTTCGGGATTTTCCAGCGATTTTCGGGACATTGAGGAAGCAGCAAAGGGCGGAAACCCCGACGCCGTGCGTGTGCTGGAAACGCTGTCATATCAGGTGGCAAAATACATCGGCGCATACGCTGTCGCCATGGGCGGGCTGGACGCTGTTGTATTCACTGCGGGACTGGGGGAAAACAACACCACCGTGCGCAAATACATCTGCGACAGATTGGGATTTTTGAAAACGCGGCTTGATGATAACAAAAACAATGTGCGCGGACAGCTTGCCGAAATTTCGACTGAAGATTCACAGGTAAAGCTCATTGTTATTCCGACAAACGAGGAGCTTGCCATTGCCAAGGACGTACAGGAAATTATATCGAAAATGTAAATTACTCGGCGCGGGGAAACCACCCCGCGCTTTAAAAAATGGAAACAAAAATTATTTATTCGGACAGAAAAACGCTTTGCATTAAAATTGAAAAAGATGGGTGCGTGACGGTACGCGCGCCCAAAAAAGCAAGCACGAGGGAAATTGAAAACTTTGTGCAAAATCATATCAGGTGGATAGAGACGCGCCGCACCGAAATAGTACAAAGAAACGAGAGACTGAACGCACTGACTGAAAATGATATCGAAACGCTGCGCAGGCGTGCCAAGGAATATATTCCGAGGCGTACAGCGGAGCTTGCGGCAGAAATGGGCGTTGAGTTTGCCGGAGTAAAAATAACGGCGGCAAAAACGAGATTCGGGAGCTGCTCGGGCAAAAACTTGCTCTGCTTTTCGCTGTATCTTATGAGCTGTCCGACGGCGGCGGTGGATGCGGTGATTGTGCATGAGCTTGCACATATACTGCACAAGGACCATTCAGAACGGTTTTATGCGCAGGTTGAAAGGACTATGCCGGACTACTATGAGAGAAAAAAACTGCTTAAAAACGGGATATTATAAAATAATGCTTGATTTTACGTTAAATATGTGGTATCATATTTAGCGCACAGAAAATGCGATATGCGCTGATAGCTCAGCTGGATAGAGTGTCTGACTACGAATCAGAAGGTCGGGGGTTCGAGTCCCTTTCAGCGCGCCAGTAAAGTAGGTAGTTGTTTTATGTAACTGCCTGCTTTATTTTTATGTACAAAACACCCCATACCTTTCGGTATGGGGTGTTTACTGCATTATTCAGCAGCCACATGAAGAACGGTTAGTATTGCAAATTCGCAAAACAAGGAAAATCACAAACAGTACAGCCAAAAGTGCGGCAACCGCGATAAAAGCAGGTAACGCAATCAAAACTACTTTGAAAAGTGCCGCGCCTATAATAAGACCCAGCACAAACGCCAGCAGAACGCCGATTATAGATAATACTATCGTATAGCAGCGTCCTGCGCCGGAGTCGTTTCCGCAGCTCCTTGCACCGCTGTTCCTTGTGTTACAGCAGCAATAATTATTCATTTTTTCCACTTCCATATATTTTTCGCCACACAAAAACAAAACCATATTGAGATTTTCTTGTATGCCGTACTTCATACTATGCAGAAAGTGTTATTTGGGTGCAAAAAAGCCGTTACAGACAAACCCTCAGTGCATTTTCAAGCAGGTATTTTTCTGCCGCCTCGCACCACCTGCCGTCGTTTTTCTCAACGATTTGGGCAAGCTTTTCATACATTTTATCCTTTTTTCCGTACTCGTGAAGCTTTGCAATCTCTATGCACGGTATATCCAGCTCGTTATAGCAAACCTTTTTAGCCCCCGAAGGCGTTTTCATCGCAAAAATACTGTCGGGTACGCAGTCCATTCCCATTATATGCGAAACCATGCCCGACGGGTCGATTACGCCGTCCTCAATCAGCTTGATAACATCCTCGGTGTCCTTTGGGATGGAGCCTGCCGTTCCCAAAAGATGTATTCCGTCGTAATGCACGCGGTAGAGATTGAGCGAACCTTGCAGCTCATGCACGGGCGGACCAGCAAAAAAGTTCAGGCAGCCGTCCTCCCCCAAAATCGCCTCTGCCTGCGTAACAAGCGCAGGTACGGGCACCATGACAAACGCATCGTCAAAACCGCCGCCAGATATTTCTTTCAGATACGCCGCCACGTCCTCCAAGCCGGAGGTGTTGATATAGCGCAGGTCAACGCCTTTTTTCGCTGCGCTTTCGGGCGAGTACATCTTTGCGGCATAGCTCAGCCTGTCTTTGTCAAGGTCGGTGACAACCACCTGCTTACAGCCCGCATAATTTACGGCAAGCTCCACTGCGGCAAGTCCCATCGGTCCCGCGCCGCCCAAAATCGCAAGGCGCCCGCCGCGCTTAGCCCCGTCTGTGCGGGTGTAGGTCGAATAATCGGTGTGATACATGCCCTTGAACGCGCGCAGAACACAGCCGATTGCCTCGACAAGAGAGCCCTTGTAAAATCCCGCGCCGTTGTATGCTACAAGACAGCCGCGCTCCAAAACGATTTCGGGAACAATCGCATAAATGCTGTTGCCGCCTATGTACTGATAGGAATAGCCCGGGTCATGACCGTTGTCAAGCTTGAGCGCAGGCTGAATGACAATGTTTTGTCCCACTTTCCATTTATCGGCAACGTCCGCGCCAGCTTTGACAACGGTTCCGCACATCTCATGGCCGATGATTACGGGATTTTGGGCTATATTCTCCGGCACGCGCTTGTGAGCCGTGCCCTGAATGACCGCTTTGTAGGTGGAAGCACAAAGCGAGTCGGATACCACTTTGATGAGAACTTCATTTTCTCCAATTTCCGGGAGTTCAAACTTTTCGACACGCAGGTCGTTGGCGCCGTAAAGCCGCACAGCTTTTGTAAGCATTTTAATTACCTCACTTGAATTATTTATTTTATATGATACAATATTATCAAGTTATTCACATTCAGTCAAGATTTGGCGGTAAAACAGAAGATTTAACGCCGATTATTGCACATTTAATCAAAGTAAATCAGAGGTAATCATGTTAATTGAAGAAAGACGGCAGAAAATACTTAAATATATTCAAAAGAACGGACGCGCAACCGTGGCGGAGCTTTCGGGGTATATCTATGCAAGCGAACCGACGGTGCGGCGTGACCTCACTGCAATGGAAAAGGCAGGTCAGATAAAAAAGGTTTACGGCGGTGCGATGGCAAAAGCTGCGGCAGACCGCGAAATACCGATGGACGTGCGGCTGAAAGACGCCTTACGCGCAAAGGAGCTTATGGCGCAAAAAGCGTGCAAATACGTAAAAGACGGCGACGTGATTTTGCTGGATGGTTCGTCAAGCGCCATGGCGATGGTCAAATATCTGACGCACTTTAAGGAGCTGATTGTCATTACAAGCGGCGCAAAAACTGCGGTAGCGCTGGCGGAGGCGGGTATACGCACCTTTTGCACGGGCGGCATGATGATTACAAGGTCGTTTTCATTTGTCGGACAGCAGGCGCAGGATTTTATCATGGGAATTAACGCCGATGTGCTGTTTTTCTCCTGTCACGGCATGAGCGAGGACGGCAGGGCGACGGACCTGTCAATGGAGGAGGTCAATCTGCGGCGGGTGATGATGCGTCATGCTAACCGCAAAATACTGCTCTGTGATAAAAGCAAGTACGGTAAAATGTATTTTTATAATTTGTGTACGGCTGACGATGTGGACGCGGTTATAAGTGAATAAAAAACACATGCGAAAACGCGAATTTAAAAATTCACAAAATTTTTTAAATAAATACTTGCATTTTATAAAAACGTAGTGTATAACAACAATAGATTGCGGATGTGCCGTGGATTTTCCGATATATCGGGGGTCTGCGGCATTTCCTTTTTTTTATTTGAAAAATGAAACAACACCCGGAATTTTTCAATTCCGGGTGCCGTTTTTTGTGTGATAAAAGTCTAAAAAAATATCAAAAAAGGATTAAAAAATCTGAACACAAAAAAAATGACTTTTATCACATCTATGAGAAACTGAAAAAATAAGGGGTTAGGTGTTAAGTGCATGATGTATCGTGTCTTATTTTAATTTACCACAACAAAGCCCCTCGGTTTTGTGTAGCAGCCTTATTTTTTCAGATGTCTCTTAAATTTATGACTATTTTTAAACATATTTTAATCATATTAATAAATTGATTTATATTGTAACACAATATAAAAGGAGGTTATAAATATGTCTAAAGATAGTATGGTGATAAAACCAATAGATAATCAATATGATTCTTTTTCTATTAGAATACCTACCAGTTTAACAAATCAATTAAATGAAATAAGTGCACAAACAGGATATAGTCGTAATAAAATAATAATTAAATTACTGAAATTTGCAGTTGAGCGGTATGAAACGCCTAATAAATAAAATTGTACACTTATGTTAGTTGATTTCCGGTTTAGTTGTGGTTATTTATATAACATAATTATAACATATATTTATACCATAAGTCAATATATAATTGTATTAAAAGTAGGTGATATAGATGGATATTAAAGATTTAGAAAACAAGAAAATCGGCTTTAAAATAAAACCCAAAGTTTTAAGAGGTGATGAGGACTCAAGAACCTTTTCAATAAGAATGAATGAGAAGTTGATACAGCGTATTGAAAAACTCGCAGATGAAACAGGTTACAGCAGAAACGAGTTAATATCCATTCTTGTGGATTTTGCATTAGATTGTTGTGAAATAGAAAAATAAAAGTCCGCTATCATAGCGGACTTTTATTCTCCTTTTACAACAAATAATAAAAAAGCCCGACTATGTCGGGCTTTTATTTTTGTCTTAGTCGCCGGTATAAGCCAATAAAGCAATAGCTCTGGCACGCTTGATAGCTAATGTCAGCTGTCTCTGGTGCTTGGCACAGGTGCCTGTCACACGGCGGGGAAGAATTTTCTCACGCTCAGATGTGTACTTAGACAGCTTGGCAGCGTCCTTATAGTCTATTGCTTCAACCTTATCCACGCAGAAAGAACAAACCTTACGGCGCGGTTTTCTCACGCCCTTGAAACTATTTTCCTTTTCCACAGCGGTTACCTCCGTTAAAAATTAGAATGGCAGCTCGTCATCCTCAACCTCTTCAAAGCTCATCGTATTGCCGCCCGTCTCTGCAGGAGCCTGAAACTCACCGACAGAGCGCCCTGCTGCCGCTGCCGCGTCACGCTTGGACTCGACAAACTGCGCCTCGTCCGCAACAACCTCAACGGCCGTGCGCTTTGCACCAGTTTTGTCCTCATAATTGCGAGTCTGAATAGAACCGACAATCGCAATGAGCTGTCCCTTTTCAAAAAACCGCGTGATAAACTCCGCAGTGCTTCTCCACGCCACGATGTTAATAAAATCCGTAGGATAGCTGCCGTCAGCGCTTTTATACTGGCGCTGAACTGCAATCGAAAAGGTAGTAACGCTTATACCCCCGGTTGTCGTTTTTAGCTCGGGTGTTGCGGTCAGCCGACCTGTAAGAATAACCTTATTCAGCATTTGTGCGCCTCTCCTTTTCCTAAAATCAATTATTTCTCGTCCTTATTGACAATGATAGAACGCATGATACCGTCTGTGATGTTGTACACACGGGTCAGCTCTTCGGGGAAATCAACGGGAGCTTCAAAGTTTATAAGCACGTAGTGACCCTCTTTGATGTAGTTGATTTCGTATGCCAGCTTTTTCACGCCCCAGTCCTCAACAGACTCAACCTTGCCATGCTTATCAATCAGAGCCTTGAACTTCTCTGTCAGCCCGGCAAACGCCTCCTCTGTCAAATCCGGCTTTGCAATGAAAATCGTTTCATACTTGTGCATTTCAGCCATCATTTACACCTCCTTATGGACATATGGTCTGCATTTTACAGACAAGGATAATGCTCTCACATTATTTATCGACCTTAGAACCCATTTTTTAAATGGTACTAAACAATTATATAACAAATCCCGCAAAAGTCAAGAAATTTTTTCAGCGCTACTGCTGCTCATCCTGTCTTTCAACGTACATTCGGTTTTCGGGTATAACAAGATATCCGTGGTCCACCGGCGTGTTACTGTTACCCGTTTCTGCAAAATACAATGACTTTACAAGCGGAATATCGCGGAAATACTTATCATTGCGCGCAAAGCTCACGCCCTTACCCGCTTTGTAGCTTTTAAAAACATATTTTCCGGCGCCCAGCGGCTGCGAGCTTTTCTCGTCAACCGACTCAAGGTCAATTACAAAGCCCTGACCGTCAAACGTGCAGCCGCCGCCGTAATAATGAAACGGCGCGACGTAAATACCAAGCACATTTTCTATCTGCTCGGGCTCAACGGAATTTATCGTCACCTTCAGCGTCTTATCGTCAATTATTTCAATACCGCGTATAGACGTAACCTTTCTCTCGGCGTCCATATCATCCAGCGCCTTTTCTATAAGCGCCTGGCGTGCGCAGTCATGCGCCATCTGCGTAAAATCACTCTCGTATACCAAACCGAGCGTTTTATAGTCCGCCCCGTACTGCTGCGCAATATCCTTTATCACAGTCTCGGCGTCCGGTGCGCTTAGCGCGTCATATTCATGGTCCAGAGCATAGTAAAAAGCAAAAAGCGCGCGCGGGTCGGAATATTTTTGCATATGCTGCTCCACATCGGTGCCTTTATACTTCTCGTCGCCGTAAAGATGCGTCACCCACGTGTATTCCGAGCGAAGCACAGGATAAATTATACGCGAGCTGATAAGCTCCTTTGTGCGCTCCGACGGATTGGCAAGCTCCGCCTCAAGCTGAGCTGTCGCAAAGTCAAGCTTTTCCGCCTCCGTTGTCCCGTAGCGGTACGCCGTCAAGCCGTCAAGCGCGCTCTCCCTCAGCTTCGACCAGCCATCGTAATCCGCCTGGGCATATACATACATCGAGAACGCGACATCCTTTGAGGTCATCTTCGTTCCGTCGCTGAAGTACACGTCGTCTCCAATCCTTACGGTGCATACAGACTTGTCACCCGAATAATCAATATCAATATCAGCAATGCCAAGCCCCTGAGTATACGCGTCATACACAGGCTCGGAGGATTCGTCCTCACTGCTGCTTGATTTGACAAGCAGCGATTCCTGAGTCAGCGCCACCACCGAAAGCTCCTCAACCCTGCGCGTGAAAAACGGACTGAAGTTGCCGTCAAAATAACTAAACTGCACCTTTTGACGGCTGCACGAGCATAGAGAGATAAACAAAACCGCAATTAAAAGCGTTGCTGCAAACCGTTTTTTCATATAATCTTCTCCCATGAAACCTGTTTTTTCAGCTCCTCTATGAGCGAATATTCAGCCGGCTGAGTGCCGCTGCAAGTGACATTAGCGGCGCTTGCGGCAACGGAAAGAGTTATCGTCTGCGCAATATCGTATCCGCGTTCAAGCGAAACGCAGAGCGCGGCAACCATAGAGTCGCCTGCGCCGACCGTGGAGCGGACAGGAACCTTGAGCCCGCGAGCATGATATACTCCGTTTTCGCTGCAAAACAGCGCGCCGTCACCGCCCAAAGAAACAACGACATTTGGAATTCCGTCACGTACAAGCTGCATCGCGACGCCCGCCGCGTCACACACGGATGAAAGACGGCGCCCGGTAATACGCGACAGCTCGTCGATATTGGGCTTTACAAGAAACGGCTTAGACTTCAGCCCCTCACTGAGCAGAGCACCGTCAACATCCAGCACGGTGCGCGCCTCATGAGAATTGCAAAGTCGCACAAGTCTTGCATATATATCGACCGGCGCGCCCTTAGGCGCACTGCCTGCCAGCACGGCTATATCCCCCGGCTTTAAAGCTGCGGACAACTTTTTTTCCACCTCCGCCGCTGTCTGCGCCGAGACTAAACCGCCCTGTTCGTTTATATCTGTATTAACACCGTTTTCCGTATCGATTATTTTCAGATTAGTACGGGTAGGAGAAGAAACCCTGACAAAATCGAACGTGATTTCCATATCACTCAGATACTTTTCAATTTCCAAACCCGTGGCGCCGCCGATAATGCCCATTGCCGTACTTTCCCCGCCCAATGTTTTTATCACCTTGGAGACATTGATGCCCTTTCCTCCCGCGTCACTGCGCTCGCTGTCGGTTCGGTTGACGCCGCCCAATACAAGCCCGCTTATTTCAACGGTTTTATCTATAGCGGGATTTAAGGTCAGAGTATATATCATCGAATTATTTCCTTTCAATTACTGTACATATTATATTATTAATTTACAGTGTTGTCAATAAAGGGAAAATGTAATATAATGAATAAAATAACAAATTTCAAAGGTGACGAATATGAAAATAATGATTGCCGCCGATATACACGGCAGCGCGCTGTATTGCAGGCAGCTTTGCGAGCTGTTTAAGGACTCGGGCGCGCAGAAGCTATTACTGCTTGGGGACATACTGTATCACGGTCCGCGCAACGCACTGCCCCAGGGCTACGACCCCAAAAAGGTATGTGCGCTTTTAAATCCGCTGAAAGACAGCATACTATGTGTGCGCGGCAACTGCGACAGCGAAGTAGATCAGATGGTGCTGAATTTTTCCGTACTGTCGGACAGTGCGCTGCTGTTTTTAAACGGACACACATTTCTTGCCGCTCACGGACATTTATTTACAGAAAACAGCCCTCCGCCGCTTGCCGACGGAGATATTTTGCTGTACGGTCATACCCACGTGCCGAAATTTGAAAAAAAGGACGGGCATCTTTGCATTAATCCCGGCTCTGTCTCCATACCCAAAGAAAACTCGCCGAATTCCTGTATAATACTAAATGACAGCACGGTAAATCACTGCGACCTGTACGGTCATGTCTATATGCAGAATGATATAATCTGAGTTTATTCCGAAATTCAATATATCCCGTAAGGTAACTGTACCTTACGGGATATGTTTTATCTGAGCGGAGAACTCGGTTTTTTATTATAAACAAATATGTAAAAATGTGCCGTAACCTCAAGCTCGGACAGCTTTTTAAGCTTTTGCCTGTCCTTATCGGATGTACGGTAAAAATATGGGGTCATCGTGAAAAGACTGCGAATCCGGGGACCGTCCAGACGCATGGTATAGCGCAGATTTTCCGCGCCGCGCAGCTCAAATCCCGCAAGTGTATTGTCAAAAGCCGGGTTCAGCTGTGCGTTGTCATACACCGCACGTTTCAGCTCGATAAGGTGGTCTCTGCCGGGGACTACGCGTATTAAAATCCCGTCATTTGTCAAAACACGGTAAACCTCGGCCTCGCTTATCGGAGCAAACACCGAAAGCGCCGTGCTGACAACATTATCGGCGATCGGAAGCGCAGTACAATTTGCAACTGCAAGGCTTGTCTGCACGGCATAGCTGCGCCTGCATGCTGCGTCTACCGCCGCTTTGGAGATATCTATTCCGCATGTACTGCCGCCGTTTGAGCACGCGCTCAGTCTTTGACAAACCCCTTCAAGATAGTATCCCTCTCCGCAGCATATATCCGCAACGCAGCTGCCCTTGATATTTGAACAGATACACTCTCTCAAACGACTGTAAAAGCCGCAGTTTAAAAATTCGCGCCGCGCTGCTGCCATAAGCTTATCATCACCGTGATTTTTAGGCGACTGAGACTGCAAAAGATTGACATAACCTCGGCGGGATATATCATAGCTGTGTTTTTCCGGGCAGACATACGCGCCTGCGGATTTTGACATCTGTTTCTTACAGACAGGGCATATAAGCATAATTCAAACTCCTTCGCAGTTAAATTCCGGAATAAAGACCTTATCATCGGCACCGCTGCCCTGCACAAACCCGTTTGTAATGCCAAGCGACTGGGCATAACGTACAACGCTGCGGTATGACGCCGGCGACAGCGGGCTTTTAAGCTCACGGTGAGTAACGTGAGGCATCGGCACGTACTGCCCCATAACGGATATATAAATATCGTCTCCAAACGTATCATAAAGATATTTTATACTCGCCTTGGCATCGATAAGATTACCCGGAAGCACCAGCACGCGAACAATAACTCCCCTTTGCATAATGCCACCCCTGATGATAGGACGTCCGACCTTTTTTACCATCTGTTTAATCGCTGCGCGTGCGACCTGAGGATAGTCAGGCGCAGAACAGTATTTCATCGCGGCGGCAGTGCTTGAAAATTTTAGGTCAGCAAGATAAATGTCAACCGTATCATTCAGCTGTTCCAATGCGCACAGCTTAAGGTATGATGAAGTATTGAAAACCACCGGAAGACCCAGTCCGTCCAAACGCGCATGGCGCAGAACCGGCACAATATACGGAATATAATGATCCGCCGTAACAAGATTAATATTTACAGCACCCTGTTTCTTTAGCTCAAACATTATGTCGTAAAGCCTCGCGGGAGTAATCACCGCACCGTAATTCTCATGAGACAGCACGGAGTTCTAGCAAAATTCGCACGCAAGTGCACAACCGGAAAAAAATATTGTTCCGCTGCCGTTTCTGCCTGAAATTACAGGCTCCTCCCACATATGCTTTGCTGCGCGGGCAATGCGTATGCGACTGTCAGTCCCGCAAAATCCACGCTCTTTCTCTCTGTCAGCCCCACATTCACGAGGACATAAAGTACATTTTGGCATAATTCCCTCCGAAAAGCTGCGCAAAACAGACCCGTTTTAAATGCAAGTTTTGCCATAATATACTTATATATGTATTAAGAGGTCCAAAAAGTTGCAATTTTTAAAAAATTTTTTTAAAATTTTTTGGTTGACAATCAAATGCCCAATAAATAAAAAACCACCGCAGACATTATTTGTCCGCAGCGGTGTGGTGACCCATCGGAGAATCGAACTCCGGACACCATGATTAAAAGTCATGTGCTCTGCCAGCTGAGCTAATGGGTCATATTTCTAATACAAAACAAACTAATAGACCTTAAACTGCCGATTAGCTAATATATTTTATCAGCACTGACATGCTTTGTCAACTATTTTTTAAATAAAATTAATTTTTCCGGCAGGATTTTTATAAACTTTGTCGTATATAGTATATAGAGTAACACTTAAAATATCAAAAAAAGTAATTTTGTAAAAAAACATGAATTACATCGGCGTTTTTTGTTTCGCCGTAAAGGGAGCAGTTATGAATTACCGCGAAATTTTCGAAAAGCGAGAACGAGACACACTGTCTGAGTATGCAGTTTGCTCCTCCTCAAGTCGCGGCAGAACGCGTAAAGAGGATGAATCCTCAACGCGAACCTGCTTTTGCCGCGACCGAGACCGTATAATACACTGTAAGGCATTTCGCAGGCTAAAACACAAAACGCAGGTATTTTTAAGCCCGACCGGCGACCACTACCGCACAAGACTGACACACACGCTCGAAGTATCGCAGATATCACGCACTATTGCGCGCTGTCTCTGCCTCAACGAGGATCTGACCGAGGCCATAGCTTTAGGACATGACCTGGGTCATACGCCGTTTGGTCATGCGGGCGAACGTGTTTTAAATGATATTTGCCCGTTTCCGTTTCGGCATAACGAGCAGAGCGTGCGCGTTTGTACCCTCCTTGAAAAGGACGGCAGGGGCTTAAACCTGACAGCAGAGGTTCTTGACGGGATTCTATGCCATACCGGAGAAAAAATTGCCGACACTTTGGAGGGGCAAATCGTAAGACTGGCAGATAAAATCGCCTACATTAATCACGATATAGACGACGCGGTGCGCGCAGGACTCATAACCGAAAATGACTTGCCGCCACGTGCTGTTCAAATACTTGGCAGAGGTCACAGCGCAAGAATAAATTCTATGGTAATGGGCACCGTGCAAGCAAGCACGGACAAGCCGGCAATCATGATGCAGGAACAGATAAAAGAGGGCTTTGATATTCTGCATGAATACCTGTTTTCATATATTTATCTCGGCTCTAAAGCAAAGACCGAAGAGGGCAAGGCTCAGGGTATCATTGAATCTATATACGGATACTATACAAAACACCCGGAGCAGCTCCCGGAGGAATATCTGAAAATTGCACACGCAGAAGATGTTTCCCGTGCAGTGTGCGACTATGTATCCACCATGACGGACAGATTTGCGGTTGACATTTTCAGTCAGCTGTTTATCCCTAAAAGCTGGGATATAAAATAAAAATATGTAATATGATGAAAGGGAGTGATAAATGTGGCAATAGACAGCTCATTTATAAGCGAGCTAAAGCTGCGCTGTCCGATAGAAGAAGTAATCGGCAGCTATGTTACGCTGAAGCGCGCTGGAAGCAGATATGTGGCATGCTGTCCGTTTCACAATGAAAAAACACCATCATTCACCGTATTTACCGACACTTCATCATACTACTGCTTCGGCTGCGGTGCCGGAGGAGATATAATTACATTTATTATGAACCGCGAAAACCTCGATTATGTTGAAGCGGTCCGTCTGCTTGCAGAACGAGCAGGTCTTTCCGTCCCGGAGAGCGGGACGGCAGCCGAAAGCAAAAAGCAAAATCGTGAGCGTATGCTAAAAATGCACAAACTCGCTGCACGCCACTATTATAAAAATCTTATAACAGGCGACAACACCTGCATGAGATATCTTACAAAGCGGGGGCTTGACATGTCATCAGTCAAGCGTTACGGGCTGGGCTTTGCAAAGGACAGCTTTGACGACCTGAAAAATCTTCTTCTGAAAAACGGTTATTCACTTCAGGAAATGGAATCAGCGGGACTGCTGGCAAAAAGCCGGAAAAACGGAAGCTTTTACGATAAATTCCGCAACAGACTGATGTTTCCGGTAATTGACCTGCGCGGTAATGTCGTCGCCTTTTCGGGGCGCACGCTTGACCCCGACGGCATACCCAAATACATGAACTCACCTGATACTGAAATTTACCGAAAGGGCAATATTTTATTCGGACTTAATTTTGCCAAAGAGAAAAACGACGGCACGCTGATTCTCTGCGAGGGAAATATAGACGTCGTCATGCTGGCGCAGGAGGGTTTCAGAAATGCGGTTGCCCCGCTGGGTACGGCGTTTACAACCGACCAGGCAAGAAAGATATCGCAATACGCAAAAACCGCCGTCATCGCATTTGACAGCGACAACGCAGGTCAGAAAGCTACAAACAAAGCGATATCATACTTAAGAACTCTCGGCGTATCGGTGCGCGTTTTACAGATGCAGGGAGCCAAAGACCCGGACGAATACATTAAGACCTACGGCAGAGAACGGTTTTCAATGCTCATAAGCCGTTCAAAAACACCTACCGAATATCAGCTTGACAAACTGAAAGAAACGCACGACCTTACAGATACAGCTCAAAAGACGGAATACAGTGACAAGGGCTCCGATGTTATCGCACGTCTGCCATCAAAAATCGAACGCGAAATTTACGCGGGTATTCTTGCTAAGGAGCTAAATATTTCCGTGGAAACGGTTATGGCAGACATAGAAAGACGCCGAAGAAATTTCGAAAAGGCGGAGCAGCGCCGCACTGTTTCAGACGAACAGCGCACCATTACGGGCAGTACCGACCGGGTAAATGTACACCGGCGTGAAAACCTTCTTGCCGCAAGGGCTGAGGAAACCCTTATAGTTATTTTATACCGTAATCCCGACCTGCTGCGCGATATTACCGATAAAATCACACCCAAAGACTTTATAACAGAGTTCAACCGCCAGGTGTTTACATTTATTACTGACAGCTTTAAAAATGACAGTTCGGTGCAAAGTCTTTCGTTTGACGAAAGGTTTGACAGTGCACAGACTTCAAAAATAGTGTTTTTACTGAATACCGCAGTCCTGTCCGACGATATCCGTTCACAGGCAAACGACTGCATAAGAACTATAAAATCACAGGGGAACAAAAAAATCGACGCGGCAAAGCTTGACGCCAAAGAGCTTATGTCGCTTATAAAAAAGGAGACCGAAAAGGATGAATATTGAGAAAAAGCAGTTTTACAAAGACCTTGTTGAGCTGGGCAAATCAAAGGGATCGCTGTCCAATCGTGAGATTATGGACGCTATCGACGAGGTGGCGCTGGACGCCGAGCACATGGAAAAGCTGTACGATATGCTGGAGGAACAGGGTATCGAAATAATAGAAGACGCTATCGACGATATCGAAAACCTTGATTTGGCAGACGTTACAAACGCCACATATCAGACAGACGACGGCACAGAGCTTATGATTGTCGATGACCCTGTTAAGGTTTATCTCAAGGAAATCGGCAAAGTGCCGCTGCTTACCGCGGACGAGGAAATAGGTCTTGCCAAGCGCATGTCAGACGGCAACCAGTACGCAAAGGACAGACTTGCCGAGGCAAATCTCCGCTTGGTCGTATCTATTGCCAAAAGATATGTCGGGCGCGGCATGCATTTTCTCGATCTGATTCAGGAGGGCAATTTAGGTCTTATAAAAGCCGTTGAAAAATTTGATTATGAAAAAGGCTACAAATTCTCAACATACGCAACATGGTGGATACGCCAGGCAATAACACGGGCAATCGCAGATCAGGCGCGTACCATTCGTATTCCGGTACACATGGTTGAGACAATAAACAGAGTCATGCGCGTATCCCGTCAGCTTGTACAGGAGCTGGGACGCGAGCCTACCAGCGCGGAGATTGCAAAGGAGCTGGGGCAGCCGGAGGAAAAAATACGTGAAATACTGAAAATTGCACTCGATCCCGTGTCGCTTGAAACACCTATCGGTGAGGAGGACTCACACCTGGGTGATTTTATACCTGACGACGATATTCCCGCTCCAGTCGAGGCTACATCGCATATTATGTTGAAAGAACAGCTTTCAGAAGTGCTTGAAACACTGACTCCGCGTGAGGCGATGGTGCTGCGCCTGCGTTTCGGTCTTGTAGACGGCAGACAGCGCACTCTGGAGGAGGTCGGACGTGAATTCAACGTCACGCGCGAACGCATACGCCAAATTGAGTCAAAAGCGCTTCGAAAACTTCGTCATCCGTCACGCAGTAAACGACTAAAGGATTTTCTCGAATAATTATCGCAACAACAAAGCCGGTTATGCTTACAAAGAGTTTATCTGCACTTTTTAATTGTGCATTATAAACAAAAAATCATCCGGCTTTCGCTATTTTTAAGGGCATTACGGAGAAAGTGGAAATAAATGAAAAAAGTTTGTCAAAAATGCAACTTTTTAAGCCGTTAATGTGTAATATAAGCGAAGATACGAGGGTAATATGGATACGGATAAGGGGTTTAATACTACCGAGTATCTGGTTGACAGGTTTTTAAACGACATTATACGGTTCTGTCTTGTATACGTACGTAATATGGACGACGCGCAGGACATAGCCCAGCAGGTGTTCATTACATATTTGCAGAAAAAACCCGAATTTGTAAGTTATGATCATGCGAAAAACTGGCTTTTCAAGGTGGCTGTGAATATGTCAAAAAACCATATTCGCACACATCGGCATGGGGAAGTCAGTTTTGACGAGCTGGAGGGTGCGCTGTCAACTGACGATACTGTCGGTCGCGAAAGAACAGAACGCGAAGACGCGGTGTTTGCTGCCGTTATGCGGTTAAAGCAAAAGTACAGGGAAATCATACATTTATATTATTATTCTAACTACAACACAAACGAGCTGTCCGAAATGCTGGGAATACCCGCTGCGAGTGTGCGTTCCCGGCTGACCCGCGCACGGGCGGCGCTTGAAAAAGAACTGAAAGGAGGAGTAGCCGATGATAAACGATTACAAGAACGCGATGGATCGGATAAAGGCTGACGATAAATTTAAAGCACAGTTGCTGGAGCGGCTTGCCGCAGAGCAGGAAAAGCCAAAAGTCATAAAGCTCAATCCGCCGGCGGCGTCAAAAAATTTACCTCTCGTTGCGTCTCTTGCTTCGGCTGCGGTGCTTGCCCTGCTTATTTATTCCTCCGCGGTGCTGGTGCTGCCAATGCTTAGAAACAATGCATATGACGGCTCTTCCGCCTCACCTGAAACTGCTTATAGCGGGCGGGCAAATTATTACGGAACTCAAAAAGAACCCCGAAAGACGGAAAAGCCCGGCGATTCTGATAAAGACCGAGCAGATGTAGTTACAGAAGATTCAGGTGCAGGCGAGAACACAGACAGTAATATTCAGTCAGGCCAGCCAAACAGCACCGACAGCAATACAGATTTTGAGAAGAATACAGATGAATCGGCATCTGACAACAGCGGCACACCATCAAAATCTGAACAAGCAAAGGATTCCGATGTAAATTATGACGACTACCGAATAGTCAGCTATTCCGGAATTGACGCGGAGCCTAAAGGCACACAGCCGACACAAAACACAGTAAGCTATAACAGTGTACTGCATTTTGCTTTTGAGGGCTTTGACAAATACGGAATCAAACTTAAAAACAACGATATTGTTTTTGACGCAAGACTCAGTGAAAACTACACGCTTGCACAACTGTTTACCGATTACTACAGCATAATAATTGGAAGACCCGGCAGCACCTCAGTCAGTAACGGGATGCTGGACAGTTTTTTTAACGTAAGTGCAAATGCAAAACGGCAGATAAGCGTTTTTATTGACGGCGTTGAGGTTGTCAATCTTGACAACGTCCTGCTTTCTGAATTCAGTGATTTGAATAATGTATATTTTTCTGTTTCGGTGACATAATAGTGACTGCGGAGGGCTATCTTATTTAAAATCGGTCCTCCTTAATATAGATGACAAGCGGTAAGCTGCAAAAGCAGCTTACCGCTTGTCTTTTTTATATCTTTATTGCTTAAAAAAATACAGGCAAGCTTTCGCTTGCCTGTATTCTGTTTACAGTGACAAATCACACCGTATACAACCTGACCGTAAATAATCAGTACGCGTACATCTTATTTTACATTTACAAAATTCTCATGGAATCTTGTCATCATGGTTGCAACCTGAGCACGTGTAGCAGTGTCAGCCGGAGCAAAGATCTTGGTACCGTCCTTACCGTCCATACCGTCGATAATGCCCGCTCTCTGGCAGATTACTACTGCGTCCTTAGCGTAATTCTTAATCGAAGCTGCGTCTGCAAAGGTCATCTCGTCAACTTTTGCGTCAAGTGTAATACCGGCATGTTCTGCATATCTTACAATCATAACACAGATCTGCTGACGCTGGATATCCATCAAA